>Ga0304728_1001244_pt1 | contig 18363 bp, 16 predicted proteins | sample C_130625_MF_Meta_FD_190476 | JGI IMG/M metagenome (GOLD analysis project Ga0304728, IMG submission 190476) | Freshwater microbial communities from Lake Croche, Canada to study carbon cycling - C_130625_MF_MetaG (v2) (version 2) | ecosystem: Environmental > Aquatic > Freshwater > Lake | place... | reverse complement strand
GAGTGAGGCGATCCGTTGTTCAACTGCATCTTGAGTTGGGTTCATGATGCGGGTGTAGATATTTCCAAGCTCTGCTAGCCCGAATAGATCGGCGGCATGTTTGGTGTCGCGGAATTGATAAGCAGTCGTCTGATACAACGGAAGGGCGCGAGCGCCTGTTGTTGGATCCGGAACTTGGCCCGCATGAACTTGGCGAGTTTCAAATGAAGACTTGTCTAGTGAAAATGACATTACATACCTCCCAGAAATAAGGGGGTCGAATACTTATGCGACCCACGCTTGCCAAATGCACTTTGCATCTGACCTGGTCTTCACCCGGAGCACCCCACCGTGGTGGAGGGTTGCCGTCCAGTAAGCCGGGGCTAAAACCTGGAACTCGTGACCTAGGTAGATACTAAATTAAGTAAAAGGCGGATGTCTAATCGCTAGCGGTTTGCAATAAGCGTGGGGCTATCAAGAGCGCTCGCGCCAAGCTGAAGTGATTGGAAGCCTGCGATCTTTACCAAAGGCCCGCTTGGAAATCTTGGTGCCGGGTGGGTATTGGCGGCGCTTGTATTCGGCGGCATCCACCATCCGAAGAATCTTGGTTGCGAGCTCAAGGTCAAATCCCGCCGCTAGTACGCCATTTAGGCCCAGATCTTCATCAATATAAATATTTAGGATCTGATCTAGCACTTTGTAATCTGGCAACGAGTCGGTGTCTTTTTGGCCCGGGCGCAGCTCAGCACTTGGTTCCTTTGTTATTGAGTTCTCTGGAATTGGTGGTGTCTCACCACGGTCGATTGCCATTTTGTTGCGCCAAGTTGCCAGCGCCCAGACATCGCTCTTAAACAAATCCTTTATCGGCGCATATCCGCCTACTGCATCTCCGTAAAGTGTTGAGTAACCAACTGCCAACTCAGACTTATTTCCAGTTGCAAGAACCAAGTGACCTTCTTGATTTGAAAGCCCCATCAGCGTCGTGCCACGTACTCGGGCTTGGAGGTTCTCCTCAGCAATTCCGGTCAGACCTAAGTTGGATAGATAAGCCGAAACCATTGGTTCGATCTCAATGACTCGGTAATTCAATCCGATGTTTTTGGCGAGCTCTGCTGCATCGGCAAGTGAGTGATCTGATGAGTATCGACTTGGAAGCCCCACACCAAATACCAGTTCCCCACCGATCGCATCAGCGGCAATTGCTGCGACCACGGCAGAGTCGATTCCACCAGAAAGTCCTAATAAAACGCTTGGGAAATTATTCTTTTGAACATAATCACGTAGGCCAACTACAAGCGCTTGCCAGATCTGAGCCGCATCGCTCATACGAAGTGCTCGACCATGAGTTAGCTTTTCATATTGTGGGATAGGTGATTGTGAAAGAATTACATCCGGACTACTACTTGCCAATTTCAAATCAAGATCAACGACCATTAGGCCATCGTGGAACTGTGGCGCTCTTGCAATTAATAGGCCATTGGCATCCGCAACAATGCTATCCCCGTCGAAAACCAAATCATCTTGCCCACCGGTCATATTCACGTACACCAGTGGGGCGCCAATTTTCTGCGCCCGATTTTTAACTAATTCAAGTCGGGTGTCATTTTTATTTCGCTCGAACGGGCTTCCATTCGGAACTAGTACCAAGCCGGGGGTTCGGGCAGTTAATTCGGCAACTGGACCAGCATCAAGCCAGATGTCTTCGCAAATTGCGATCCCAATGTCTACGCCGTGCAGGCGGATGACTACCGAATTAGTTCCAGATACAAAATTTCGGTATTCATCAAAAACTCCGTAATTGGGCAGGTGGTGTTTGATATACCTAGCAACAATTTCGCCACGATAAATTATTGCGACAGCGTTCTGTGGCCGCTGGTCTTCGCTACCATCTAAATACCCAACAACTGTCATGAGTTCACCGCTGCCTTGTGAGTTCAGGCGTTCTGCTAATTCAGTTACCGCAATCTTGCTCGCTTTGCGAAAAGTCTGGCGAAGTGCCAAATCTTCCACCGGGTAACCGGTCAAGATCATCTCTGGCAGAACTAAAACATGCGCGCCCGCATCCGTGGCTTTTGTGGCATACGAACTGATCAGATCAGAATTGCCGCTCAAATCTCCAACGCGTGGATTGATCTGAGCCAAGGCAACTCTTAATTGACCCATCCTGGCTTCCATATATCAAGCGTACCCCGCTAAACTTTTGGCCACACAACTTGCGCAAGCCAGGGACCTTCGAGGCCTTGAGAAACTTGTGAAACTTGTGAAACTTGAGCGAATGAGAGTCATCGCGCATTGGGGAGAATTTATGAGCCGGGTAACGATTTCGGATTTAGCCGCTATGAAAAAACGTGGTGAAAGGTGGGCCATGCTCACCAGCTATGAACAGATGACCGCCAGCATTTTTGATGAGGCCGGTATCCCAGTGCTATTGGTGGGCGATAGCGCCGGAAATAACTTTCTCGGCGAAGCGAACACAATCCCAGTCACCGTTTCAGATTTAATCCCCCTAACCCGGGCCGTAGTGAATTCCACAAAACGCGCCATGGTTGTTGCTGACTTCCCATTTGGTTCTTATGAGTCTGGCCCACAACAGGCGCTAGAAACTGGAATTAGATTTTTCAAGGAAGCCAAGGCGCATGCGATAAAGCTTGAAGGTGGGTCGCGTTCCATTCCACAAATTCGCAAACTAATTGAATCTGGAATTCCCGTAATGGGCCACCTTGGATTGACCCCACAATCGGTCCACGCATTGGGCGGATTTAAAGTCCAAGGCCGAGGCGAGGATGGCGCGCGGATTAAATCTGAAGCGCTCGCCCTGCAAGAGGCTGGTGTATTTGCCCTTGTTCTTGAATTAGTTCCAACCGAATTAGCGGCCGAGATTTCAACAGAACTGAGCATCCCTGTAATAGGAATTGGGGCTGGCAATGGTTGCGATGCACAAGTGCTGGTTTGGACAGATTTGATGGGACTAACCGCCGAGCCACCTAAACTCGCAAAGGCCTACCGAAACCTTCGTACTGAGATGTTGGCAGCCACTAAAGAGTGGGCCAGTGATGTCGCAACCGGGCAATTTCCGGGGCCCGAACAATCCTTTAATTAGGAGTTTCTAACTGACTTAACGCCTACGATATGGCGATGTTGAAAAAGATCGCAGTTGATATTTCACCACTGCGAAAGTTTCGGGATTTCAGACTCTTATGGGGCGCCGGATTAATCAGTTATTTCGGTTCCATGATCACCTACGTAGCGCTCCCCTTCCAGATCAAAGAGCTTACGAACTCTTATATCGCTGTCGGCCTTATGGGGGCGGTAGAACTTGTCCCATTAATCATTTTTGGACTTTACGGCGGGGTCCTAGCGGATAAAGTTGATCGAAAGAAGATGATTTGGACTACTGAACTCTTCTGCCTTTTTGCCACGCTCTCCCTGTTCATAAATTCCAGATTGCATCACCCTCATCTCATCTGGCTCTATGTAGTCGGTGCAACTTTCGCGGCGCTAGATGGACTCCAACGGCCGAGTGCTGATGCAATTTTGCCCCGACTTGTCTCTCACTCCGACCTGCCATCTGCAAGTGCACTGATGTCCCTTCGCTGGCAGACCGGAGTTATCACCGGCCCGGCACTTGCCGGCATCTTGCTCGCAACTTTTGGCATTGGTTCGGCCTATTTGGTTGACGTCGCAACATATGTTGTTTCACTAATTCTCATTGCGCGAGTTCGTTCGGTGAAGCCGACTAAAGCCAATGAAGTGCCGACCATGCAAAGCATGTTTGAAGGCATTAGGTATGCGACATCGCGAAAAGACCTGCTAGGCACTTACTTGGTGGATCTCGCGGCCATGTTCTTTGCGATGCCAAATGCCCTCTTCCCGTTTTGGGCTGATCAAATTCATGCCAGATGGGCGCTCGGATTGTTCTATGCAGCCGGGACTATTGGCTCAATTTTGGTTACTCTCACAAGTGGTTGGATTAAAAACTATCCCCATCATGGCCGCGCAGTTATGGTCGCCGCAATTGGCTGGGGCGCCGCCATCACGATGGCCGGTGTCAGCAAATCTCTCTTCTTCATAATTTTATTCCTAGCGCTCGCTGGTGCCTCTGACATGGTTAGCGCACTCTTTCGAGGTGCAATTTGGAATCAATCAATCCCCGATGAATTCCGTGGTCGCCTGGCGGGTATCGAATTGCTTTCTTACTCAGTTGGTCCACTGGGTGGTCAGATGCGCGCCGGATCTGTTGCGGCTTGGACAAATTTGCGCACCTCCGTCATTAGTGGCGGTCTACTTTGCATCGGAATAGTTGGATTAGCGGCCTCAGCACTGCCTAATTTTCGAAAATATGACGTCCGAACCAACAAATTTGCGGTCCAACAACGCGAAATTCGGCAAATTCAAGAAAAAAGCGAGAAAAATTCCAAAACTGATCAGTAAAAATTCGAAATCTATAAAAAATATTTGTTGAAATGCACAAAAAAAGAAAAAAATAATGTTGCGACACGCAGGGCATTTTTCACTCAAAATAGTGGAAACTTTTTGCAAACACTGGCACCCTTATCCATGAACAGGTTCGGTGACGGATCGAACTATTCTGATTAGGAGATGTAAATGGCTGCAGCTAAGAAATCTGCTCCAAAGCGTCGCAAGAAGGCAGCTGCTAAGGCAGTAGCTCCAAAGCGTCGTCGTAAGAAGGCCGCTGCTAAGGCAGTAGCTCCAAAGCGTCGTAAGAAGGCAGCTGCTAAGAAGGCTGCTCCAAAGCGTCGTAAGAAGGCAGCTGCTAAGAAGGCTGCTCCAAAGCGTCGTCGTAAGAAGGCAGCAGCTAAGAAGGCTGCTCCAAAGCGTCGTAAGAAGGCAGCAGCTAAGAAGGCTGCTCCAAAGCGTCGCAAGAAGGCAGCTGCTAAGGCTGCTGCTCCAAAGAGGCGCCGTCGCAAGAAGGCAGCTGCTAAGTAATTTATTAGCTTGAAAAGCCCCGTTGCGAAAGCAACGGGGCTTTTTCATTTGATCCAGAAAATGGTTATTTCTTTCTAGCTTTTGCAGCGCTTATTGAATTAGCGCCTTCATTTATAAATTGATCGCGTAATGTTTCAGTTACCCGATTAAAAATCTTTGATAATTCTTCTTGGTCTTTAGATGTTAGGTGATCGACCAATCGAGTGCGGACACTGTTTACATGATCTGGCGCGGCCTTAACGATTGCCTTCCAGCCCTTCTCGGTCATCACCGCAAAGTAGCCTCGCTTATCTTCAGTGCACTCTTCTCGGCGCACCCAACCTGCGGCTTCCATAACTTTCATTCGGTGAGATAGCCGGCTCTTGGAGATCATGGAAATCTCCGCGAGTTCACTCATACGAAGTCTTCGCCCAGGCGCATCACTTAATTGGGCCAGGACCTCATAGTCCGCCATCGACAGATCATGGTTTTCTAGATCTAGTTCTAGCGCCTCAAGCAAACGGCGCGATGCCACAATGTAGGAACGCCAAGCTGCCATTTCGCGAGGATTTAGCCATTTCGGCTCCCCTAAATTAGCGTTTGATTTTCCGGCCATGGATAAAGTTTAGGTTAAGAACGATTTAGTTGAAAGTTGAAATACTTCTTTTCTACGGTTTTCCCACGGTCATTTATCGCCCCTTGTAATAGGCTCGCTCTTATGAGAAGCGGAATCGATCTAAAACACATCAAACCCAGCGTGCGCCCCCAAGACGATTTATATCGCCATGTAAATGGCACCTGGATCGATAGCGCACAAATCCCAGCCGACCGCTCATCTGATGGTGCCTTTTATCAGCTCTATGAACAAGCCGAATTGCATGTCCGCCAGATCATTGAAGAACTTTCGGCTCAGGTGTGCGCCCCAAATTCAATTCCGCAAAAAATTGGCGACCTTTACCGATCCTTCATGGACGAAGCCCGCGCCCAGGCTCTTGGTCTTGAACCAGTCACCGAATATTTAGCTAAGGCGTTAGCCGTTAAAGATGTCGCCGAATTCCACAAGACGCTCGGCGAATTTGAAAGCCTGGGGCTGGGTGGCCTGTTCTACCAATACATAACCACCGACAACATGGATTCGAATTCCAACATCATTTATGTCGGTCAAGCGGGCTTGAGTCTTCCGGATGAGGCCTACTACCGCGAGGAAGAATTTGCCGAAATCCGCACCGCGCTTCTAGCCCACATTGAACGAATGTTTTTACTTGCAAAAATTGAAAACCCGGGCGAACATGCAAAACGCATCTTTGATCTGGAAACCCAAATTGCGGCAAGCCACTGGGATCAAGTGCGTGACCGCGATGCAACCTTGACCTACAACAAGATGACGATTTCCGAATTGAAGTCCGCGTCAACTGGTTTGGATTGGGATTTGTGGCTTTCAAGTTCTGGTGCACCGGCCGCCGCATTTAATTCAGTCATTGTTCGCCAACCCTCATTCTTTACAAGCATTGGCAAACTCCTTCAAAACTTTGATGCACCGGCCTGGAGTTCATGGCTTGCCTGGCATTTAATCTCTGGCGCCGCTTCCTACTTAAGCAGTGAATTTGTAACTGAAAACTTTGCTTTCTATGGAACAACCCTCTCTGGAACACCCGAATTAAAGGCGCGTTGGAAGCGTGGTGTGGGTTTGGTTGAAGGCTCACTTGGTGAGGCTGTTGGCCAGATTTATGTCGAAAAACATTTCCCGCCAGCCGCAAAAGAACGCATGGTTGGCCTAGTAGCAAACCTGATTGAGGCCTACCGAGTTGATATTGCTGCTCTAAATTGGATGAGTCCAGAAACGAAATCCAAGGCCTTTGAAAAGCTGGACAAGTTCACCCCAAAAATTGGCTACCCAGATAAGTGGCGCGATTATTCAAAACTCGAAATAAGTGCGACCGACTTGCTGGGCAACTTGGCCCGGATTTCAAAATTCAATCAAGATTTTGAATATGCAAAAATCGGGGCGCCAGTAGATCGCGCTGAATGGCTCATGACACCACAGACCGTTAACGCTTATTACAACCCAGGTATGAATGAGATCGTATTTCCAGCAGCGATCCTGCAACCCCCATTCTTTGATTTGGCTGGCGATGATGCCGCAAACTATGGCGGCATTGGTGCGGTCATCGGCCATGAAATTGGGCATGGTTTTGATGACCAAGGTTCGAAGTACGACGGTGATGGAAATTTAAATAACTGGTGGACCGATTCGGACCGAAGTGAGTTTGAAAAGCGAGCCGAAAAATTAATTGCCCAATATGAAGAGCTACGCCCACTTGAAGCCCAAGACGTTCACGTCAATGGCGCGCTAACTATTGGCGAAAACATCGGTGACCTCGGCGGCCTAACTATCGCAATCAAGGCCTACCAACTCTCCCTTAACGGCAAGAGTGCACCAGTTATCGATGGCCTTACCGGCAACCAACGACTCTTCATGGGATGGGCCCAATGCTGGCGCCAGAAAATGCGAGCCGAAGAAGTTCGCCGCCGCGTCGCAACCGATCCGCATTCCCCTGATGAATTTCGCTGCAATCAAGTTGTTCGCAACCTTGATGAGTTCTATGAGGCGTTTGGCGTAACCGAAAAAGATGCGCTTTATTTGCCTGAAAATGAACGCGTTAGGATTTGGTAGGCCAGAAATAGGGTTTTTCGGCCTTAAAAGGCCGTTTTAAGGCTTACTCAGGGAAATGACATGCAACAGTTGAAGAACCAACTGTTAGCAGTTCTGGCGCCGATGTACGGCAGATATCTTTTGCCTTCCAGCAACGAGTGTTAAATACACATCCGGTTGGTGGATTCATCGGGCTCGGTAGATCACCCGTAAGAATTATTCGTTCGCGAGTTCGCTCAACGCGTGGATCAGCTTGTGGCACAGCGGAGAGCAGAGCCTTTGTATAAGGGTGGCGGGGATTTGAGTAAAGGTTAGTTGAGTCGGCGATCTCCATGATTTTGCCGAGGTACATAACGACAACGCGATCTGAAATATGTTGGACCACCGAGAGGTCGTGGGCGATGAAAACAATGGTGATGCCATCTTCGCGCTTTAGATCCTCTAGCAAGTTGATGACTTGGGCTTGGATCGAAACATCCAGCGCTGAAACTGGTTCATCGGCAACCACAAATTTTGGCTTCAAAGCAATCGCACGAGCAATTCCAATACGTTGACGCTGACCACCAGAGAACTCGTGTGGGTAGCGGTTGTAGTGCTCTGGATTTAGACCAACTCGCTCCAAAATTCTTTCAACTTCCCGCTTCACGCCCCCATCTGGCGTAACACCTTGAATTTCAAAAGGCGCCGAAATGATCTTTCCGATTGTCTGGCGCGGGTTAAGCGCAGAGTAAGGATCTTGGAAAATAATCTGCATTTCAGCACGAAGGGGGCGCATCTTTTTTGCCGAGAAGTTGGTGATGTCTTGGCCCTTATAGATTATTTGCCCAGAAGTTGGGGAAACCAGCTTCAAGAAGGTACGTCCGGCGGTCGTCTTTCCACAGCCCGATTCGCCGACGATTCCAACAGTTTCACCCTCGTGAATATCTAATGAAATTCCATCGACAGCCTTGACGGTTGCCTTTTCATTATTAAAAATTCCAGATTTCTTAACTGGGAAATGCTTAGTTAAATCTTTAATTGAGAAGAGTGCATCTTGTGACATTTAGTTAGCCCTCTCCTGGTTGTGCGCAAAAATTGCTGGCCGCTGTGCCTCTGGGATGTGGCATCTGGAAACGTGACCGGCAGTTACTCCAGTTAAATTAGGAAGTGAAGCGTCACATGAACCGGCTGGGGCGCTTTTAATATATGTACAACGTGGCGCAAATGCGCAGCCAGATGGCAGATTGATTAATGATGGCGGTTGGCCACCGATTGAGATCAAGCGTTCCTTCTTGCCATATGAAATCTTGGGAACTGATTGCAAAAGCCCGACTGTGTAAGGAGCCATTGGTCGATAGAAGATGTCTTCTGCGCTTCCTTGTTCAACAATATTTCCGGCATACATAACTGAAACTCGATCTGCAACTTGGGCTACTACGCCAAGGTCGTGCGTAATTAGCAAAATTCCCATATTGAACTCTTTCTGGATCTTTTGCATCAACGTCAAAATTTGGGCTTGAACCGTTACATCAAGGGCGGTTGTTGGCTCATCGGCAATCAAAATCTTTGGGGTGTTCATGAGTGCCATCGCAATCATTACCCGCTGGCGCATGCCGCCAGAGAATTGGTGTGGGAAATCATTAACGCGCTTATCGGGCTCTGGAATGCCTACTAGATCCAGCATCTCAATCGCACGCGCTTTAGCTTCGGCTTTCTTGCCGGGATTATGAACTAGATAGCCCTCGGCCAATTGGTTGCCAATTTTGAAGTATGGATGCAGGGAAGACATTGGATCTTGGAAAATCATTGATACAACCCGGCCGCGCAGATTTCGGACTTTCTCTTGATCATCCGAAACTACATCTACTGTGCCATCACCATCCGCGATAAGTATTGAACCAGAAAGCTTCGCCGAGCGAAGATTATGAAGTCCCATAACCGAGAGGCTTGTTACCGTCTTTCCGGATCCAGACTCCCCAACAATCGCAACGGTCTCCCCCGCCTTTAAAGATAATGACAAATTATCTACTGCATGCACATCACCATCATCAGTTGGGAATGAGACTCGAAGGTCTTTAATCTCTAATAAATTTTCCAAAGAATTACAACCTAACCCTTGGATCAAGCACGGCATAAAACATATCTACGATTAAGTTCATAATAATTACAACACCTGCAGCCAAGATCGTTGTTGCTACTACGACCGGTAAATCAAACTCATAAACCGACCGCAAAGTTAATTGTCCAACGCCCGGCAGGTTGAAGATTGTCTCCGTCAAAATCGCACCACCGATTAACCCTGCAAAGTCCAAACTGGCCATCGTGACGATTGGGGCAAGTGCGGCACGGAAAGTGTGAATGCGAAGAACTTTCTTCTCACTCAACCCCTTAGCCCGAGCGGTCCGGATGTAATCCTCGCCAAGAGTTTCCAAAATCGAAGCTCTGGTAAATCGGGTATACAAAGCCGCGAAGGATATGGCCAAGGTTATCCAAGGCAGAATGAAGTACTGCAGGTAGCCAAAAGGATTAGAAAATAACGAGACATAACCCGAAAGGTTGAGCGGGATGATATTCCAACGAATTGTGATCCAAATCAGAAGGAAAAGACCGGTAACAAATACTGGAAGTGAAGTACCAAGTAAGACAAATATTGTGCTTGCAGTATCTGGCCACCTGCCTTTAAACCGGGCGGCGATAATTCCAAGTCCAACACCAATTATTAACCAGAGAATTAGCGCTCCGATGGCCAGGTTAAGTGTGATTGGCAAAGTATCGGCGAGCATCTGAGTTACGCACTTGTTTTCATTGTATGAGTACCCAAGGGCCGGGGCCGGGCAATTAAAAGCAATAGATCCCGTTCCATAATTTCGGCCCGCAAAGATGCCGTGTAGGAATAACCAGTATTGATCCCAGATCGATTTGTCATAACCAAGACGATGACGGTTTGCTTCAATAACAATTTTATTACAGTGCTGTCCGCAGGTAAGCGCGGCTGGATCAAAAGGCAATAGGGCGAAGATCGCGTAAACCGCCATCGAAACGATCAAGAGGGTTATGGCAGCATAGAAAAGTCGACGCGAAACAAATGTAAACACAGTCAACCTCCTGCATAAATTCTAATTCGTCAACTATAGGACTTTAAAAAGGGTTTACTACTTGAAATGAACCTTGAAGTTGATCACACCTTTCGATGCAATCCACTTCAAGGTTCAAATTCGACCTTAAATTAATTAATAATTTAAGAGTTGGTAATTAGCTTCCTGATACCCAGAGCTTTGTGAAGTCTGGGGTTGCTTGTGGCAACCAGAAGTAAGAACCGTGAACTCCGGTATTCCAAACATATTGCTCCTTGATACCAAGGGTTGGAAGTACCCAGAATTGCGCAGCAGCTTGCTTCTCTAGCGCCTTCCACTGAGCAGCCTGTGATTGACGATTTGAGTTACCAATCGCAACCTGTACTGCCTTGTGGAACGCTGGATAGATAGCTTCCTTTGTGTTCTGAGATAGGTCGAAACCGCCTTCAGGTGTGTACAGAGGTGGGATAACAGTTGAAGCATTTGGCCAATCTTGTGACCAGCCAGATGTAGACAGATCGCTCTGCTTCGCTGGGTTCATAACTGTTGGGTAGTAACCAGCAGAAATTGGGTTGTAGTTGACCTTGATGCCAACGCGTGCCCAGGCTGCTTGGTTGATAGGAATTGTGTCGGTAAGTGTTGCAGATTGACGAACGTCAATAGTCACACCAGTTGTAGTTACGCGCTTGTACTCATCTGGGCAAGAAGTCTTTGCTTGATCCATTAGAGATTGTGCGTATGCAACGTTTCCTGATGGCTGCCAGTTTGCTGAACCTGGACCCCATAGACCGTTTGGCGCGTAGTCAACTGTGTTTAGTGGGCTGTTTAAGCTCTTCACATAAGCACCGTTGTACTCAGGTCCACCGGCGTAATCCAAGAGACCCTTGGCATCGCGTGCGTAGTACATGGCCTTACGAATTTCTAAGCAAGGCATCTTCGCTACGTTAAATGCAATATAGCCAACGAATGCAGAGTCTTCGTTGAACTTTCCACCCTTAAATGTAGTTCCATGGAAGAACTTGTTTAGGTTGGTTGGAAGCGGACCATCAAAGTTCATAGCGCCAACAATGCTGTCAGACAACATGATCTGATCGATAACTTCTTGATCTAAGCCGAAGTTGAGAACAACTTCGTTTGGATAAGGAGTACGGATTGGGTCAGAAGCCTTGTTCCACTTTGGGTTACGAACTAGCAAGAGGTGAGTCTTGTTGTTCTCTTTGATCATGTATGGACCGGTTGCTTGTGGCATTAGGTCGTACTTGTCACCAGTGTCTTTTGACTTCTGGATTGGTGAAATTACTGGGTATGAAGCCAAGTAGTTGAAGTCACCAACAGATTGCTTCAAATGGAATGTGATGGTGCGGTTATCTTTTGAGCAAGTAACTGCCTTGTCATAAGCCGCTGTTCCAATTGCATCAGACTTGTAAGGGCCAACATAAACTGGATTTCCCTTAACATCTGATGGAATATCCAACCAGTTGATCAAATAGGTTGGGCCGTCTGGCACAACATCTTGAGCGAATACGCGAGAAGCGCCGTACTTAACATCTGCGCAAGTAATTGGCTTACCATCTTGGAAAGTTGAACCAGCACGAAGTGTGAAAGTCCAAGTCTTGGCATTGTTACTTGGGATACCAGTGTTAGTTGCTAGATCTGGTACCAAGCTGGTGCCTGTTGGGCCAGCAACGTGCTTGTATGAAACTAGAGTTCTAACAAAGAAAGCAGTTTCAAATGAAATGTCGCGACCCGTATAAATACGAGTTGGATCAAGTGCATCTAAACGTGGATTGTGTTCGAGGAGTGTGAGGGTTCCTCCTGAAACAGGTTGAGTCGATGCGGCGTTTGCACTAATTCCACCAGACACGAGTGCTGTTGAAACTGATAGCGCAATTGCGGCAGCAACAGCTGCAACCTTACGAGAAGCAGTAAATCTGCTCATAGTTTGATTCCTTTCAATTACGAACAAGAAGGGGCACGAGGGATGCCCGATTAGGTGGAAGTTAACCACTTTCTGGGCTTGAAGGTAAGTCTTTATGCCGAGCGTGAATATAACTATTTGTTATAAAGGTTAGCGATCATTCCGCGGATCAAGTGCATCACGTATCGCATCGCCCGTGAGGTTGAAGGCAAGGACCACAAGCACCAACGAACCTGCAACGATTTCAAAGAATTGCGGCATTGTGGTGACGAATCTTGTCGCATTGGATAACAAAATTCCCCAGGTTGATGCCGGCGGTTGAATTCCAAGTCCAAGATATGAATAGACAGATTCGGCGGCCAAGTAACCAGGTAATGAAAGTGAAACGAAAACAATTACCGGCGCCCAGAGATTTGGTAGCAACTCCTTAAAAACAATTCGACTACTTTTTGCTCCCATTGCTTGGGCAGCAGTTACGAAATCTCGCTCGCGAAGTGAGAGTGTCTGTGCACGAATTAACCGAGCAAAGTACGGCCAACCAAAGAAGGAGAGAAAGAAAATCAAGAAGACAATGCGCGCAGTGTTTCCTTTAGCCAACCCGGTCTGCTCGATTCGAGCAACCATTGGCGTGCTCAGCGCAACGATCATGAAGAAAGATGGGAAGGAGAGTAAGAAGTCAATTGTGCGACTAATTACCGAATCAACTCGGCCGCGGTAATAACCACTCACGATGCCGAGAATTAGGCCAATAAATAGCGCGAGGAAGGTAGAAATTATTGCCACCATGAAAGAGATTCGGGATCCATAAAGAAGTTGTGCCAGTAAATCTCGGCCAGTTCCTGGAATAAGTCCAAGTGGATGGTGAATACCTATTCCCCCATGTGCCAACTTTGGAATTCCGGTTTCATCAAGGATGTTTAAGTGGAGGGTATTTGGATCAACGCCAACGATTCGGGTTACAAGTGGCGCAAAAAGTGAAAGCAAAATAACGCCAACGCTGATTCCTGCTGAAATAACGCCAACCCGATTTCGCTTAAAACGCAGCATCGCAATCTGGCGCGGACTGCGACCAACAATTCGTCCGTCCGACCCAGATGTAGCCGCTTTTGCGGAGGAACGAGCGCGCGATTTACGTATCGTTGAAGCCATGGCGAAAGCATAACCACCAAATCGCTATCCGCTGTCGTATACTGAAATCCTTCGTTTGACCCTGGGCAGATCGCCCGCCCGTACGCATTACTTACGGTTGTAGTTGGTTTAGTGACTCGAGAGGTTTCATATGTCAGTTAAGTCATCCAATAAATTTATTGCCTCGGCTGGTGCGCTAATAATCGCACTAGCGCTAACAAGCTGTGGTAGTTCCACCAAGGAAACCGCAGTTGGCACATTCACGCCAGAGCCAACCGCAGCCCCTAAAGTCGCAGGCGCATTTGGAAGTCCACTTTCACTCGCCGATGGCACTACTTACACAATCACTGCACCAAGCACATTTACGCCAGGTCACTTCGCCTCCGGACAGATTCCGGGACAACTTTTTGAAGGATTTACGCTTCAGGTTACAAACGGTGGCAAGGCGGACCTCGATCTCGGAACTCTAGTTGTAGAAGGTACAACTCCTTCGGGTGCTTGCGCCGATATCTTTGATGGCGATAACCATGTAAATGGTGCGCCGCAAACTCCACTACCTGTTGGAAAAATGTTCAACATTGGTTGGGCGCTTTCTTGCCCAGGAAAAGTTGGCGACAAGATCGACATCGTGGTTTCTGTCGGCAACGCAAGCTTGATTAAGGGCAGTGGAAAACTCGTCTAACATTTTTAACTTTAAGGTCGGAGAACAACTTTCCGATCGGGGTGGCCGTGCGGGCGTAATAACAACTCCGCACGGTGAAATCCAAACACCTGCTTTCATTCCGGTAGGGACGAAGGCGACAGTTAAATCAGTTTTGCCAGAATCAATGAAAGATTTGGGTTCAAAAGCCCTGCTCTCGAATGCCTATCACCTGTACCTACAACCAGGTCCAGAAATTGTTGACGCTGCGGGCGGCCTCGGAAAATTCATGAATTGGGCTGGTCCGACTTACACAGATAGCGGTGGCTTCCAAGTTCTTTCCCTCGGCGTTGGCTTTAAAAAAGTCATCGCAATGAACGATGAAACATTTCGTTCCGATGAAGTCATCGCCGATAAAAAGGAACGTCTCGCTCATGTTGATAATGACGGGGTCACTTTTAAATCCCATATTGATGGCTCGATGCACCGCTTTACCCCAGAAATTTCGATGCAAGTTCAACATCAACTTGGCGCCGATATTATTTTTGCTTTTGATGAATGCACCACATTGCACAACACCAGAAAATATCAAGAGAAATCCTTAGAGCGAACGAGGCTTTGGGCCGAGCGCTGTTTAGTTGAGCACGATCGCCTTACCAAGGAGCGAAGTGACAAGCCGTACCAAGCACTTTGGGGCGTGCTGCAAGGCGCCCAATATGAAGACCTGCGTCGCAAAGCGGCTAAGGACTTGGGATCTATGGAGATTAACGGCGTGAGCTTTGATGGTTTCGGGCTAGGTGGGGCGCTGGATAAAGAGAATTTAGGGACCATCGTAAGTTGGATGACACAAGAGTTGCCAGAAAATAAGCCGCGGCACTTGCTCGGTATCGGTGAACCAGATGATTTATTTGTTGGGGTCGAAAATGGCGCCGACACTTTCGATTGTGTTGCACCATCTCGGCAGGCCAGAACGAGTGCGGTTTTCACAAATATTGGCCGCGTTAATTTAACAAATGCAAAATTCAATCGTGACTTCAATCCGATTGAATCTGACTGTGATTGCTACACCTGCAAGAACTACACCGCGGCCTACTTGAATCACTTATTCCGCAGCAAGGAGATGTTGGCCTCCACTCTTGCAACAATTCATAATGAGAGATTTATTGTGCGATTGGTCGAAAAAATGCGAACCACAATAATTAGTGGGGAGTTCTTCGAATACAAGAAAGATTTCTTAGGTCGCTTCTACGCTAACTCGCACTAACTCGAACTAACTTGTCCTAAGTTTTAGCCGAATTCCGCCCAATCTTTATTCCCTGCCCGATAACATCAGCGCATGAAGGAAACTGCCGATCTAGCCGATTTATTGAAGAGTGCTAAAACCATTGCCGTGGTCGGTGTCTCCGACAAACCGGACCGGCCGAGCCACGGAGTCGCAAAGTACCTAATTGATACCGGCTCCTATGAAGTATTCCTAGTCAATCCACTTCTTTCAGAGTTATTCGGCCAAAAAGTTTATGCCGCACTCTCCGACATTCCAGTCCCAATAGATATCGTCGATGTATTCCGTAAAACCTCGGATCTTCCAGAAGTATTTCGAGAAGCCGAAACTATTGGCGCCAAGAATATCTGGCTTCAACTCGGGCTCGAAGATGAGGCGCTTGCCTCTCATGCGCGGGCTCTGGGAATCGGTGTTGTTATGAACCGATGCTTAAAGGTTGATCACGCCGCGCTTATTGGTTAGATATCCGAGCAATTCGTTCACGAGCAACGCTTTGGCTTGGTGATTCGGGACCAAGAATTAATCGGAAGAGATCCAAGAAAAACCGAGCAACTTTCAACCAAAGCTTTGACTTACCCTTTATACCTAAAATCTTTAATTCATTTGGATCCATCGTTGCAATAGCTGCATTCGCAATTAGCCGATAGAAAATTCGCCCACCAAAATTAAATGGTGGATTCATTATGAATTTAACGACACTCTCGGTTGCTTCCACTCTAGCTAAATCTCTTGCGCGAAAATTATCCAGAGTTGCTTCAAGTTCTGCTGCCGACATTGGCGCAACGGATAAACCAAGTGGGATAGCGCTCTTGCTCCATTCTGCAACATATCGATCGGCCCCAGCATTAATCGTGTAACCGAGCCCTAGGTGCGCTTTTAAAAAAGAATCAGTAAAGGCGCAGTGCACCCATAATAAATAGTTGGGGTCTTGGGCTCGGTAGTTCTCGGTATTACCAAATTTGTCTTTAAATTCGCCACGTACATGAGAATGCATTTGGTTTACCCGTTTTGCCTCACTCTCAATTACTTCGGTTGCGGCAAATGTGGTGATCGTTAGCCAGCGAGTAGTCCCAGCAAGGCGTCCCATTGGATCACTTTCATACCTGGAATGTTGGGCTACTCCTGCTAGTGGCGCAGGATGCGCGGCCTGCAGTAACAACGCCCGAACGCCGCCAACCAAAGTTGCCATTGATCCATGAACTTCCCAAACTGCACTATCTGGCCCAAAGAGACCAACATCGCCTCCTTGCGCAATGCTTGCAACCCAATCAGGCTTTCCATCTTTAGAACCCGAAACATTCTCGCGAAATTTGTCGGCGAGTGGCTTAGTCAGGAAGAAGTTGTGGAAACTAGCCATGGTCAAATTTTATTATCAGTACAGATTTAACGCCTGTTGAAAAATGACTACTTAATCACGCGATGAACTTTATGTTGTGCCGCTTGGGCCAGTGGTCGAATCACCAAAGAGTCCACGTTGAAGTGAGGTGGAAGCATCACACTCCACCTGATTGCCTCTGCAACATCATCAGCGGTCAGTGGGCTTGCAACCCCCTCATAAACTTTCGCTGCCTTGCCGGCATCGCCAGCAAAACGATTCACCGCGAATTCATCAGTCTTAACCATTCCAGGTGCAATTTCTGTAACACGAATGGGTTCACCATTTAGCTCAAGCCTTAACGTTCTAGCAAGTGCCGTGTCACCATGTTTTGCGGCCACGTAACTGCCACCATTTTCATAAGCAATGTGTCCGGCAGTGGAGGAAATGACAACAATATGTCCCTCACCATTTGCTTTCATGAGAGGTGCGAGTGCCTTCACCATACGAACTGAACCAATTACATTAACTTCATAGGTTTTAGCCCAAGATTCTGGATCGGAATCCAAAATCGAATCTGCATCAAAGGCTCCCCCGGCACAATTAACTAATACAGAGACTGGTTTGCCAGCCAGATTTGTCGCAAGCGCATCGACGCTCTTCTGATCAGTTACATCGAGCGCCACCGCTTCAATATTTGAATTTCCAGCAGCCAATTCCGAAAGTTTGTCCATACGCCGAGCACCTGCGATTACATGAAATCCATTTTTGGCAAGTATCTTTGCCGTGGCGGCGCCTATCCCGCTACTGGCCCCAGTCACGATGGCGTACTTAAGTTCACTACTTTCCATGGCGGCACGCTATACCTTTTCAAGTACCATTTGCTCCTGATGGATACCAAGCGCCACGAAACTGCCAACCTTCTGATTGAAACCACAGAAGAGCTGATCAAGACGATGCCCTTGCAGGACATCTCGGTTGATCACATTCTGCTCAAATCCGGAATTTCAAAGGGCTCGCTTTACCATCACTTCAAAGACCTTTCAGATTTGCTAGTGGCGACACAACTCCATAGATATTCCAGGTGGGTCGATGGAAGTATTCAATTAATGGACAAGGTTTTAACAACCTCGAAATCTCGGGAAGATGTAATTAACGGTTTAAAAGACGTAACGATTATGACGCAGCACCCAAAATTTAGGTTCATGAGGTATGAACGAGCCACCGCCCTGATTTCCGCCAACCAAAATGAAGATTTTGCCAAACGCCTAAGTGTCGTGCAAGCCAGACTCACTGACGGCATTGAACGCGTCATCCGGCAAGCAATTGAGCAAGGTCTTTTTAGAAAGGGGCTTGATCCTAGAGCGGTAGCGGTTTTCATTCAGGCTTATACTTTAGGAAGAATTATTGATGAGATTGATACACCTTCAATCAGTGCCGAATCATGGAATGAATTAATTGGGTTTATG
>Ga0304728_1001241_pt1 | contig 18387 bp, 11 predicted proteins | sample C_130625_MF_Meta_FD_190476 | JGI IMG/M metagenome (GOLD analysis project Ga0304728, IMG submission 190476) | Freshwater microbial communities from Lake Croche, Canada to study carbon cycling - C_130625_MF_MetaG (v2) (version 2) | ecosystem: Environmental > Aquatic > Freshwater > Lake | place... | reverse complement strand
CCAATAATCGACATTGCAATCTCTAATGGTTGTTGAAACCGCTTTCTGAAGTGAAAATGCAGGTAAGGCTGGAACCTCCATTGGAAAATAATCATTGCTTGTTCCTTCACCTCTAATGGCAGCAATAGGAAGAATTAAATCTCCTAATTTATTTCGTTTTTTAAGACCCCCGCATTTTCCTAAAAATAAAACCGCCTCAGGATTAATTGCGGTAAGTAAATCCATGATGGTCGCTGCGGAAGGACTTCCCATGCCAAAATTGATGATGCTAATATTGCCAGCGGTAGCACATTGCATCGGTTTATCTATACCCATAACAGGAACATCGTTCCATTGCGCAAATAGATTTACATAATTACTGAAATTAGTCAGTAAAATATACTTCCCAAAATTCTCAATTTTTTCACCTGTGTAGCGTGGAAGCCAATTTTGTACGATTTCTGATTTTGTATTCATACTATAAATATAAGGCAGAAAGATTTAAATTGCACTATGATAATATTCCAAAGAGAAAATTAAAGTTTAACTTTGTTATAAATTTAAATTATGAAAACATTTGTAAGTAATCTTTCACAAAAGACTTTTCCAATGAGCGAAAAAGTTTTCTCTGTGACTATGAGACATGCATTGATTGATTTAATAAGAGTTGACCACCCAGAATTAGAAAAAGATTTTATTATTTCAATAGAAGAACTTCAGTACTACAGAGAGAAATATATAACTGATAAATTAGAAAGTCAATTGGGCGAATTGAGCGATTTAGAGAAAACCGTAATCAAGACCATGACCAATGATACCAGTATAAATGAAAAAACAAAAATAGAGGATCAAAAACCATTAACACTTGGACAAAAATTAGCAGACAAAGTAGCTAGTTTTGGAGGGAGTTGGACCTTCATCAGTTCCTTTGGTGTATTTTTAGTTATTTGGATTATTTGTAATTTTTACTTTTTGAGCAATAAAGGATTCGATCCCTATCCATTTATCTTACTCAACTTAATCTTGTCTTGCATTGCAGCATTGCAAGCTCCAATAATCATGATGAGTCAAAACAGACAGGAAGAAAAAGATAGAGAGCGCGCAAAAATGGATTACATGATCAATATAAAATCAGAATTAGAAATCAGGACATTGCATGAGAAAATAGATCATTTAATTTTGCATCAGCAAAAAGATTTATTAGAACTTCAAGAAGAGCAGATTCAACTACTTGAAAATATAAGTCTAAGAGTCCAAGAAAAATAAAACTGAAAACAAAAAAGCCGTGAAGTTGTTTAGAAATTTAAATATAATTAAATGATTGCCGAATTAAAAGGTGTAGGAAAAGAATACCAAGTTGGCGATCAAACCATTATCGCGTTACAACCACTTGATATATCGATAAAAACTGGTGAATTGACCCTGATTATTGGTCCGTCTGGTTCGGGTAAAACAACCCTTCTTTCACTTTTAGGATGTGTTATCTACCCAACACAAGGGCAATTATTTGTCAACGACCAATTGGTCAATGACATGAACCAAAAACAGCTTGCACATTTAAGACTAAATACCATAGGATTTGTATTCCAAAGCTTCAATTTGATTACACCACTCAATGCCTTGGACAATGTGATGATGCCTCTTCAATTAAAGAAAATAAATTCCAAGGAGGCAAAAACAAAAGCCGAAGCAGCACTCAATTTAGTTGGAATGTTGGATAGAAAAAAGAGTTTACCCAAACAACTTTCCGGAGGCCAACAACAAAGAGTTGCGATTGCCCGAGCACTGGTTACCGACCCAAAATTAATTTTGTGCGACGAACCAACAGCCTCCCTTGACGCGTCTTCCATAGCAACGATAATGGAAGAACTTGTGTCACTCTCCAAATCTGGAAAAAGTGTCTGCGTAGTTACCCACGACCCACGCTTATTAAATTATGCAGATCGTGTCATTAAAGTTGAAAATGGATTTGCTACTGAAATAAAGAAAAATGAATTAACCAATGCCTTTACACTTGTATAAAATGAAAATAACACACGCATCTCTTATTATCCTTTTGCTTTTAGCTTCTTGCGGAGGTAAAAAAGAACCAAAAGAAAAGAAACTTTCCGATTATAAAATTGAAAAAATCAATGAATTGGTTGGTATAGCCCGCATAGAACCCGCTAGTAAAATTTATCCTTTAGGAAGTGAATTAGCAGGAAAAATCACCCGCATTTTAGTAGTGGAAGGACAGGCAGTTAAAAAAGGTCAACTCCTTTTAGAAATGGACGAAAGTGCCGAGAATGCTCAGGTAACGCAGAGTACTTCTAAGGTAAATGCCCGCAATGAAAAAATAAAAAGCTTGCAGGCAAAAATCGAAGCCCTTAACATTAAATTAAAAGCTGCAGAAGTTAACATGAAAAGAGACCGCTCTTTAGCTGACGCGAAAGCTGGACCAGAAAAAAATGCTATTGATTCTGAAACTGCCTACAATAATCTTAGAGCTGATATCATCATAGCGGAAGCAGATGTAAGAGAAGCCATAGCAAGTTTAGGCGAATTGAGTGCGGAATCAAATTATTTCAGTCAACTAAAAAACAAGAAAAAGATTTATGCACCAGAAGATGGAATGTTGTTAAGCATTGAAGTTAAACCGGGACAAGCACTTGCGCCTGGTGCAAAAATTGGTGATTTCGCTCCAAGTGGTGGATTGATTGCCATTACTGAAGTAGATGAATTATACGCCATGGACGTTAGAAATGGAATGAATGTTACCATTGCAAAACAAGGAACAAGAGATCGATTGAGCACAGGTAAAATCATTTATTGTTCACCATATCTTTCCAAAAAATCTATTTTTAGTGATAAGGCTGATAATTTAGAAGACAGACGCGTTCGCGAAGTAAGGGTAAGATTAGATCAGCCTGAAAAAGTACTGATAGGAAGTCGTGTTGAATGCATCATAAAACTATAACATGCAACTACTGTTCACCGCATTAAAATTCATGAAGTTTGATAAACCTAAGAGCGTCGGCGCTTTGTTTGGGGTGATCATTTCGATATTTTTAATTGGACAACAAACCGGAATATTTACCTTTTTAACGAATGCCATGTGTTACATGGTTCGTGTAAATGATGGATATGTATGGGTAACAGACAACAAAACGACCAATGTAAATGCCTTAGCTCCAATTGATATTCGTTTGGGACATGAAATAGAAAGTTTACCCTTTGTAAAAAAGGCACATCCCATTGTAATGGCTTCAGGAGCCTCCAGATTTTCCGATGGAACTACTGCAGGGATGAGCGTTGTAGGATTGAATTTACCAGCAATGGCAGGTATTCAAAAAGACTTAATCGTGGAAGGAAAACAATCAAATTTAATAGCTGAGGGAGCTGTTACAGTTGACTTCTTCGATCGAAAGGCCTTAGGAAATCCTGAAATGGGGGATTATTTTGAAATTAATGGAAAACAAGTCTATATAGCTGCAATTACCAAAGGGGCAAGAGCATTTGGAGGTGGATTATTTGCATATACTACCATAGAACGCGCAAGATTCCTAGGTAATGTATCCAAAAATAAAACATCAGCATTTTTAGTTGAGGTAGATGATCCAAAACAAATGCAAGAAGTTGTGAATTATATCAATGCCAATATCCCTGGTGTTAAAGCATGGATGCCAAATGATTTTAGATGGGAAACTGTAATTACTGTACTAAAATCTAGTGGAATTGCCTTTTCTTTTGGGACATTAATCATCTTCGCTTTGATTTCAGGATTTATTATCATTGGTTTGACCCTTTATTCGGCAGCAATTGACAGGATAAAAGATTACGGAACCTTGAAGGCAATTGGTGCTACCAATGGATACATCAGGAAATTAATTTTGATGCAAGCAGTCATATATTCGATCATTGGATTTTTGATTGGCTACGCACTTATAGAAGGATTTAGAAATGGAATTGCTAATGCAGGAACATTATTTACCTTCCATCCTGTGACTAAAGTAATTTTCTTCCTAATCACAGCAACAATCTCCATTTCTGGAACCTTATTTGCCATTCGAAGAATTACAAAATTAGAACCGGCATCTGTTTTCAGAACTTAATGATCAACATTCAAGCAAGATTATTATTTTTATATCCACTAAATAGTTAGAGAAACTAAAAGTTAAGGATTATGAAATTTTATTTAAGCGTTACCCTTTTATTCTTTTGTCTTACATTATGGTCTCATGAAGGGGGGCATCATGAAAAAGAAACAACTTGGAAAATTCAAAATCAAGTAATTAGTGGTGATTTTTTACTTCTTAAAGACGAAATCGTTTATTTACAAACTGAAGATGGGACAACGAAAAAAATACCCTTAAGTGATTTTTCAATTCAAGATCAAGCACAAATTAATCATCGCTATCAAACCATTGAAAAATTAAATTCGGAGGTACCACAAAACATAGACAAACAAATTCCAAACAACTTAAACATTCTCATTCCCTTGTGTATATTGTTTTTGGGGTTCATCTTCTTAAGTATTTATTTCTTCCGAAAAAGGAAAATAAAACAAGGAATCGTAATTATTTCCATATCGATCAGCATCTTTTTCTACAGTTTTACAGATCCAAATTTGGTAAACCTTGCCTTTATTGCATTTCAACCTAATGTACTTACCTCATGGGACGCCAACTATTTTTATATTGAATCGAAAGGCATCCCAACAACGCACGATATGATGCTTGGAATTTCTAACCACGGTTGGCAACAACAAGTTCCAATACCACAATGTTACTTTGGAGACAATACTTGGAGTATTCCTTTAAACCCAATTTTAGCTGCAACTCCCATCCCAGTGAATGCGCAACATTTTACACGAGGAGCAATAGCAGTCGCTGTAAATGGAGTCCCCATTTTTAATCCCTATACCAATACAGGGGTAGATGCCTATTTAGATGGTCAATTAGACAATTGGGGCGGACATTGTGGCCGAGCTGACGATTATCATTATCACACAGCCCCACTTCATTTGTATGGAACCACAAGTAATACTTTACCTATAGCATATGCATTAGATGGTTATGCAGTCTATGGATCGTACGAACCCGATGGAATTCCGATGACAACATTAGACAGCAATCACGGTCACTTATATAGCGGGACATACCATTATCATGGAACAGCCAATGCTCCATATATGATTGCTAATATGGTAGGACAAGTTACCGAGGATGCCACAGCACAAATCATTCCTCAAGCTGCTGCTCAACCCATAAGACCAGCATTAACTCCTTTACCTGGTGCATTAATTAGTAGCCTTGTCCCTTATGGAAACAATGGGTACCTTCTGTCATACAACTTAAACAATCAAAATTACCAAGTGCGTTACAATTGGTCTAATAATGGACTATACACATTCGATTTTATCAATCCGAATGGAACTACAACTTCAACTTACAATGGATTTATCCCTTGTGATTTACAATACGCGGGACAAATAGATCAAAATAAAAAGCAATTAAATTTTCTTTTATTCCCAAATCCAGCCAGACAAATAGTTTATATTGAAAAACCGAATTTTATTGAATTCAATTCCATTGAGAGTACCTCAATTTACACATCAACGGGGAAATTATTGATAATGACCCCCAAATTTCAACATTCAATTTCATTGGAAAATTATCCAAGAGGGATTTATCTCGTTGTAATTAATACCAACTATGGATCCTTCAAACAAAAATTAATAATAGAATAATAAGTTATTGCTTAATTAACTCCTTAGTATATACCCTTTGATTGGTTAAAATCTTCACTACATACGTTCCTTTTTGCAAGGCTGATAAATCCACATGTGATTCAGCAAAGAAAGCATTTGCATTCATTTTTTCAGCGTGAACTTTTCTACCCATAAGGTCATAAATTTCTAGATTTGAATCAAAATTCACAGAACCACTCACTTCGATGGTTGCTTCACCAGAGGTAGGATTAGGGAAAATTGCAATTTCATGATCCAGTTTATTTTCATCAATACCTACGCCGAATCCAATAGAGAAATCATAACGGTGGTAGCGACCAAAATCACCCGGGAAAAATTCAATGTAGCTCCCTCCTACTAAACGCAAGCGCATTTGACCTGCTGTTTCACCTTCCGTTTGAGAAGAGTACCAGAAAGAAAGACCGTCACTATCTGTATCTTCAATAATAATACTGTAGCAACCTGGGGCCAAATCAAAAGTATCCTTATATTGAGTGGTATTGCTCATATTATTTCGTTCGAATAAAATATTGCCATCCGTATCAATCAAACGGTATTTATTTTCAACGGCTTTATTATTGGTGGTCAACCAAACATAGAAAGGACCTGCAATGCGCTCTGGGGCATCGAATTTAGTTTGTTTAACACTGTTTTGATTGTACTCATCATTTCCAGAACCACCATTTACATTGCAAACATAAGCAGTGAATGTTTTATTGGAATCTTGATCCATCCAAAACTCATCATAAGTAACTGGAATTTCGACCATCTCCTCCTCTAAAAAGGCCAAATTACCTGTCCAATTGTATTCAATTTCCACTCCATAAGTCACCCAACATCTGATCTTACAAGACGTTAAGGCTTGAGCACCAGTATTCTTTAAGATCACTCTAGGATTAGAACATGTAGGATTGTACTTACTGTAATACTCCCAATTATTTGGATTTAAAACATCCAAAATAGCAGCATCTACTTGATGATTTGGCGCTGAATAGGAAATTAAATCATAGGCAGCAATGTAATTTCCACCTGTTTGACCTTGATCATCGATTGGTGCAGCATTAACACTATAATCAATCATCACCGTATCCCCAGGAGTTACATAAGGAGTCAATTCAAACTCATGCTCTTTCACTTTATCACCTGGACACCAACCTTCACGAGCATAAGGCCATGTTCCACCTTGTCCAATGTTTGGATTATCACCACAATCTGTAGTTTGCCATAAATTCCAATTGAATCTTGGAACACCATCAATTTTTATTTGATGATCATTGGGAACCCATTCACAACAAGCACCATTACCCACTTGACCGTGACCTGACATTCTTGTCTTAATTTTAAACATAGCAGAAGTATCAGAAAGCACAACCGGAGTAGCTTGAAGGACCACATCATTGGACATATTTCCATAATTATAAGACCTGAAATCAGACCAAATCGGTTCTCTTTTATGTAAATCTCTTGGAGGTATTCCTTGAATAAAGGCAAAGCGCAAATCGAGTAATTCTTGTGTATTATGAGCGGCAAGATCTACCGTATTTTTTAGATATTGCTGATAATCCGTCACATCATAAATCCATGAAAAACCATTTGGACCCAAATCAAAATTAATTCCATAAGGGGTAATATAACGGGCGATTTCTACATCATGAATAATTTCATAGGGCGTATTATAATAACTAATAGTATCATTGAACAAATCCTGATTAGTTGCATAAGGCAAACTTGTCGTAAGAGCACCTTGTGGATCATAATTATTTATTGCACCAGCACCGGTCAACCAAAAACTATTGGTAATATCAAAGTGATTTGGAATAGCTTGTTGTTGAAAAACCACTAAAGGTTCTTTAGCCTTTTTTTGAACTACAAGATTCGTTTGAAATATAGTTGGCATCATTCCTTTACCAAAAGAAATCTTAGGGCGTTTCTGCGCTTGTTGAACACCTGCAAGCGGTAATTCATTAAACTGAATTACACCAACATTGGAGAACATCAATTTATTTTGATTTTGTGAACGATCAACAGCATAATTCACTTCATCAAAATCGTAATAAGCAAGTAGATTGGACCAATTAGGATGATTACTATCCGTTTTCTTTAAATAATTGTTTTGAATAGTAGCTGCAGATAAAGCAGCATTATAAATTTTAAATTCATCAACACTACCTTTCCAAATATTAGAATTACTCATATTTGCTCCTAAGACCAATCGATGAACATAGCCTACTGATCTATTTTTTCCTGTTCCAGAATGCCACAAAGCACCATTTTTATAAATAAACATCTCGCCACTCGCTTGATTCTTAACAAAAGCCCAATGATTCCATGTATTATCAATTTCATTGGTAGCCATGAGTTTGTTGATGCGATCATAACCAGAAGAAACACCAGCATCAAAGTAAACATTATTGTCACTCCAAGGCATATGTATGTTAATTATACGATTATTTAAAGTGTCGTATGCTTCCAGAAAAGAAGTATTTGTGCCAGCGACACCATTTCCTTTTTGCCAAAACTCAATTGTCATTGCATCTCCAATCACTAAATCCGATAATTCTAATAGTCCGTATGTAGAACCGTTAAGATTCGCTACACCATTTTTTGCTTCAAAGCTCAATGCGGTACTACTCGCAATATCTTCCGTCTCAAAAGTTAAGGAATTAGCAGCTGGAAGATCGTTTTCAAAACTAAATTCAACGATTAAATTATCCGTTCCATTCCAAGGGAAAGCCTGAAAAAACAACAATTCATTTGTACCATTTGTAAGCGCTGGAAAAGTACCCCCGGCACCATGAGAAGCATTGTAAACTAAGGTGAATCCACCAGACTCAAAACTCAACAAAGAAGTAGCTGAAGTTGACTTAATTGAAATGTTAGGGTACATCATTTCACCATTAGAACCCAAACTATTCAAAAAGAGTGATAAAGATTGCATATCTCCAACCGGAACACCAGCTGCTATTAATTCACTCGCAGAAATCAACATTTGAAATCTGCCACCATGGGATGCAGTATTAAAGGGATAAGTTCCTGTTGAATTTGAATTATTGATTACTGAAGAGGGCAAAGCAATTGGATTTCTCAAATACTCAGCGCGTTGGTAATTATCACTGATATTATTCGGGAAAGACAAATATGGAATGTTTAATGGATTATTGTAATTGCATAAATATCGGTAAGAATCCTTTCTTACCGAATCAAAAGTTCCTGTATGGTCAAAAACTCGTGTATACGTCAAGTAATCCCATTCACCACAATTGTACTGATCCCATGAAGTCAAGGGACTACATTTTAATTTATAATACATCAATATCTTCTCAAACCGCTGAGCATTCAATTCAGGTGGGAAGTTAAAATTGGCTCTTCGAGAATTGATAGAGTCAAAAGTGAAAGTCTGAACCCAAGTGGTGTCTTGCGCAAGGAGCTTATTGGAGAAAAGCAAAGCGATTAAAGAAAGAAATAGAATTTTTTTCATAATTTATTTTTAATCCATAAATATACAGAAACATTATTGTCCATTAAAATAAATAGCTTAAAATCAATGTTTTTTAGGTTCAATAGGCTCTCGAAGGCGTGTAAAAAAGTAAAGAAATCCTCCCCCCTTGCCCTCCAAAGAGGGAAATATAACTTTTATTTTAAAATAAAAACCTTCTAGTTTGCAGAAAAAAAGAAAGCTTGAAAATTCTCAAATAGATTGATTAATTTTGAAGTGAAGGTTTATATTCAGCCATAATTTCCTATAAATAAAGATTGGCATAGCTATTGAAATGTAGTACAAACCTTGTTTAAATAATATTTTCACAAGAAGAATACAAACGATACTGACATTGTGTCGCACTAACTTATAATACGCAATTTTATAATGAGCGAAATTTTTGAAAATGATTTTTTTGGTTTCAGTGGGATTGAAACAGATGCTGAATTCATTCCTTTAATTACAGCCGAAGAAGAGGAAAATGTGAACAAGCAGGTCTTTCCAAGCGACTTACCTATTCTTCCTTTGCGCAACAATGTTTTGTTTCCCGGTGTGGTGATTCCAATTACTGTTGGTCGCGACAAGTCAATCAAATTAGTTCAAGAGGCCAATAAAGGAAATAAGATCATTGGCGTAGTTTCACAACGCAATCAAGATGAGGAATCTCCTGGTTTTAATGATTTACATAAAGTGGGAACCGTAGCTCAAATTATCCGCCTATTGAAAATGCCCGATGGTAGTTCAACCGTTATCATTCAAGGAAAGCGAAGATTTGAGATGGAGACAGAAACGCAAACTGAACCATACATGCGTGCTACTGTTAACATTTTAAGCGAAAAAAAACTTGATAAAAAGAATAAGGAATTAAACATGATGTTTAAAACCATTAAAGAATTGGCACTTCAAATCATTCGCGACAGTCCAAACATTCCTTCTGAAGCACAATTTGCTATCGGAAATATTGACAGCCCGACATTTTTGGTCAACTTCATTTCCTCCAACATGAATGCTGATGTCTCTAAAAAACAAGAGATGTTAGAAGAGATGGACATGGAAAAAAGAGTCATGATGGTGATGGAGCATTTGACCATTGAAATTCAAATGTTGGAGATGCGCAATGAAATACAAAATCGCGTTAAGAAGGATCTTGATAAGCAGCAGCGTGATTATTTCCTCCATCAACAAATGCGTACGATACAAGAAGAATTAGGCGATAATCCTCAGGAGCAAGATGTTATTGAATTGAGAAATCGAGCCGATAAGAAAAAATGGTCCGAATCAGTAGCTAAAACTTTTCAGAAGGAATTAGAAAAATTACATCGAATGAATCCTCAGGGAGCCGAGTATACGGTGCAATTAAACTTCCTCGACTTACTTCTGGACCTTCCTTGGTCTGTCTATTCAAAAGATAATCTTGATCTTAAACGCGCTAAAAAAATCTTGGATAGAGATCATTTCGGAATGGAAAAAGTTAAGGAGCGCATCCTAGAATATTTAGCCGTATTAAAACTTAAAGGCAATATGAAATCGCCTATTCTTTGTTTTTACGGTCCTCCGGGAGTTGGAAAAACATCATTAGGAAAATCTATCGCTGAAGCATTAGGCAGAAACTATGTCCGTGTTTCTCTTGGTGGAGTTCATGACGAAGCAGAGATTAGAGGACACAGAAAAACCTATATTGGTGCCATGCCGGGACGCATCATGCAAAATCTAAAAAAAGCAGGGAGTGCGAATCCGGTTTTTGTACTTGATGAAATAGATAAATTAGGGAGAAGTAATCACGGAGATCCTTCTTCAGCCTTGTTAGAGGTACTAGATCCTGAACAAAATAGTGCTTTTTACGACAACTATGTAGAAAATGAATTTGATCTTTCTAAGGTACTGTTTATTGCTACAGCGAATAGTCTAGCTGAAATTCAAGGTCCACTTCGAGATAGAATGGAAATAATTGAAGTCAATGGTTACACCATTGAAGAGAAAATTGAAATTGCGAAAAGACATTTACTTAACAAGCAAATTCTGGAGCATGGATTGAATAAAAAAGACATTTCAATTGATAAAAAAGTCCTTGAAAAATTAATTGAAGAGTATACCAACGAGTCTGGAGTGAGAGGATTGGATAAGGTAATTGCAAAATTGACCAGGAATCGTGCTCGACAAAAAGCTACGGACGAAAAATACATAGATAAAATCACCCCGGAGGATTTATTTAATTTTTTAGGTGCAGGAAGATCAAGGACCAAATACGCCAACAATAATGTTGCAGGAGTTGTAACAGGTTTGGCATGGACCAGTGTAGGTGGTGATATTCTATTCATTGAATCCTCTATTACCAAAGGAAAGGGTAAATTAACTTTAACAGGAAATTTAGGTGATGTCATGAAAGAAAGTGCAGTGATCGCCTTAGAGTTTTTAAAAGCTCATAGCCACTGGATTGGACTTCCTCAAGAAATCTTCGATCATTACAACATTCACATACATGTTCCAGAAGGAGCGACACCCAAAGACGGTCCTAGCGCCGGAATCACCATGTTAAGCTCCTTGGCTTCCTTATATTCTCAACGAAAAATTAAAAAAGGATTGGCCATGACTGGTGAAATTACTTTAAGAGGAGATGTGTTGCCAGTTGGTGGAATTAAGGAAAAAATACTAGCTGCAAAAAGAGCTGGTATTCATGAATTGATACTTTGTGCGAAGAACAAACAAGATGTTGATGAAATTAACCCAAGTTACCTTACAGGTCTTACCATCAATTATGTAAGTAGTATGAAAGAAGTAATTGAATTGGCTTTAACAAAAGAAAAAGTAAGTGACGCAATCACCTTGGAATTACCTCCAAAGATTTAATCCCAACCTTTATTTTCTTTATCGTATTCGTTCATTAATTTCTGCCAATTATACGTTGGATCGGTTGTATCTATTAGTATATCCTTGTATTCAGCTGAGGTGATGTCATAATGCAGAATTTCTTCGCCTGTATACACTTCAATGGCTTCAAGTAGCACCTTTTCTTCGGGGCTACAAAAAGACAAGGCTTGACCATTTGATTCACCTCTACCCGTTCGTCCACAGCGGTGGACATAATTCTCTGGATTGTCGGGTAAATCATAATTGATCACATAATCCATATCAGGAATATCAATGCCACGACAAGCAACATCAGTAGTAATGAGCACGCGACTTTCACCTTTTCTGAATCGTTCCAAAATAGCAAAACGTTTATCTTGTTCAATTCCACCATGCAAGGCTTCTGTCTCAATTTCAACACGAAGCATGGCAGCAACTACCCTTTCAGCACGCACTTTCGTACGAACGAAGACGATGAATTTTTGAGTTTCGAATTCAGTTAATATATTTTCAAGAAAGAATCTTTTGTCGTCCATTTCAATAAAAGCCACTGCATGCTCAACATTTTTAGCGACTGGATTTTTGGGTGAAATTTGAATGCGAATGGCATCTCGAACTACATCGTATGCTAAGGATTTTATTTTTTTTGAAATTGTCGCTGTAAAAAACAAAGTTTGTCGCTTTTTAGGAAGCAAACGCAATACATCTGTTATATCTTTTGTAAACCCAAGGTCTAACATTAAATCAGCTTCATCAAGCACCAAGATTTCTACTTTCGATAAATCAATAAACCCCTGAGAAACGAGGTCAAACATACGTCCAGGAGTAGTTACCAAGATATCGACTTTGTGTTGCAATTGATGAATTTGGTCCTCTTGATCTACACCACCAAAAAGCCCTAAAGTTTTTAATTTAGTGGCTGCACTAATTTCCTTAAACACCTCAGAAATCTGCTTGGCTAATTCACGCGTTGGAACCATTACCAAACACCTAATTTGTTTTTTCTTTAAATCCTTTGGATTCAAAAGATGGTGAATTACTGGAATCACAAACGCGGCTGTTTTACCTGTTCCTGTTTGCGCAACAGCCATTACATCTTCCCCATCCAGAATATGTTTAATAGCGCGGTGTTGAATATCTGTAGGTCTTGAAAAACCTAACTTTTCAAGTTGACCTTTAATTAATGAAGAAATGGGATAATCCTTGAATTTCATAGAACAAAGGTACTACAATAATAGAATTTTCAGTACAGTTAGCTCTCGATCCACCTGTTGAAGCTATCGTTGGCACCCGAAGACACGCTATGCTCCCAACTCTTGATAGCGCACATCATCCACAAAGGGCAATTTTTCCATTTGTCCTACCTCGAGAGAATAATATCCAAATTCCTCTGTGACACGACCTTTCATTCGGTAAATTCCCTTGCCTACAAATGGATATTTTCGGACTGCTTCCGGAAAATGGACCGTGTCTAAGGTATCGCCATTGTAATCGATAAAAGTACCGAAATTCATCAGCGTCCCCTTGCTTGTTTTGGAGCGTTTGACGGATACTAAGTAGGCATTTATTTCAAAAATACAGCCTAAAGAACACATCATCAATTGGACAGAGTTTTGTGTTGTTGAATTTCCTAGATTCTTTACTGCCAATAAATCAAAGGGATTACATAAAGGAAAACCAAGCAATTCAATTTGCTCAAAGGCAGACTCAAATACTTGTTCTGGAAGATTGGGTAATTTAAATACAGGGGTTGCCTCAGGAAACAAACTCACTTCATTTCGCGGAGCTTTGTTTTTATTTAGATAGAAGTGTGCTTTCCAAAGTAATGTTTTACGATCCTCCTGAAAATCTCTAAGGGCTCCAATTCGGATCAAAAGCGATAATTGTTCGATTGGAATCCTCAGGCGTTTCATTAAGTCATCAAAATTCAAAAATGGACCATTTTCCTGACGATTTTGGAGAAGATCCTGCACCATATTTGTTTCCAATCCTTCAATTAACATAAAGCCCAAGATCAAACGCTTGCCTTTAAGCAAACACGCATGAGCCCCTTCATTTAGAGATGGGGGTTCTATAAGAGCACCAAAACGACGGGCTTCATGTACATAAATTTCAGTCCGGTAATAGCCGCCGAAGTTATTGATGGTAGCCACCATATATTCCAAAGGAAAATGAGCTTTTAGATACAGACTTTGATAACTCTCAACGGCATAGGAAGCCGAATGTCCTTTAGAAAAGGCATAACCAGCGAAACTTTCAATCTGTGCCCAAACGGTTTGAGTGATTTCGACTGCATGACCTTGTTGTCCACAATTTTCAAAAAAACGATCTCTTACACTTTGAAATTCATTTCTTGAGCGAAATTTTCCCGACATTCCCCTTCGCAAGACATCAGCTTCGCCCAAACTTAAGCCACCAAAAAAGTGTGCGACTTTAATCACGTCTTCCTGATACACCATAACGCCATAAGTTTCGGGCATTATTTCCAACAGCATAGGGTGCGCTTGTTTTCTTCGCTCAGGATCCTTATGTCTAAGAATATATTCACGCATCATACCAGACTGAGCTACTCCGGGACGAATAATGGAACTTGCAGCGACGAGTTCTATATAACTTTGCACCTTAAGTTTGGTCAATAACATACGCATTGCGGGAGATTCGACATAGAAACATCCCAACACCTTCGTTTCGAGAAGTAGATTTCTAATAGCTACATCTTGCTTTAAAAAGGAAATATCATGAATGTCGTGTACCTGAGCATCGGGTTGATTGTAAGCAATAACATCGAGACATTCACGAATTTTTCCCAGGCCTCTTTGACTGAGCACATCGAACTTAAAAAGTCCAACATCTTCTGCTTCTAACATGGAGAATTGGGTGGTAGGATAAGCTTTTGGCGGTAGAAAAGTAGCAGAAAACCAAGTCATGGGTTTTTCACTGATCACAACACCTCCAGAATGCACACTGAGATGAGACGGTAAACCTTGAATGTACTTCGTATAGCGCAAAACCAAAGAAGACATACTATCCAATTGATCGACCGTAAAAACACCATGACTTAATTGATCAATTTCTGTTTTCGGCAAACCAAAAACTTTACCTAAAGCCCTTACGGTAGCTCGATATTGAAAAGTAGAATACGTACAAAGCCAAGTGGCGTGAGGAAAGCGTTGAAAGATATAATCAATTACTTCATCCCTATCTTTCCAGGAGAAATCAATATCAAAATCAGGAGGTGTTTTGCGGTAGAGATTGATAAAGCGCTCAAAATACAAATCCAATTCTAGGGGATCAACATCTGTAATGCGGAGTAGATACGCGACAATACTGTTGGCACCACTTCCTCTTCCGACATAAAAAAACTGTTTGGACCGTGCGAAAGAAGTGAAATCCCACGTAATTAAAAAATAGGACAAGAAATCTTTCTGACTAATAATTTCGATTTCTTTTTCAATTCGGGCTATGATTTCATCTGTAATCGTTGTGTAGCGATAGGCAAGTCCATCAGCACAAAGTTGACGCAGCAACTGTTCATCTTCGTTTTTTGACCCTGTATAAGTTGCTGGATTCTGAGGTTTAGCTTCTTCACCAAAGGAAAAATGAACTTGGCATTGATCAAACAATTCCTTTGTTTTATCGAGGTAATCAGGAAAATCTCTATACGCCATTTCCCAATGTTCACGAGAGATTAAAAGTGCCGTTTCAGCTGCTTGTTGATCCACTGGAAGCATAGATAAGAGGCAGTTCAAATGGATGGCGCGCAACAATCGATGGGTATTAAAATCGCGTTTAGACCGAAAAATCATGAGATCTAATGCCGCTATTTTACTTTTTGGAAGCTCAGGAAATTGCCAAGCGCAATTGAGCAACATACTACGCGAGATTTGGAAGTACTCATTTTCCTTTAATGCGCGTCGCTTAAACGTCAAGGGGTAAAAAATAATACAAGAACCCAAATGCGGCAGCTCGTCAGGAAAGGGTAAATTAAGGTGTAAGTACTGAGAAATAAACACATTCAACTCATGCAAACCTCTATTATTCTTCGCGATTACGGTCGCTTTAAGTACATTGTCATTACACAATTCCGCACCAACAATTGGTTTAATTCCTTTGCGTTGCGCTGCTCTGACAAAGGCCATTACAGCTCCTGTGGAATTAATATCCGTCAAACAGACACTTTCGTATCCAGCTTCAAGTGCCCAATCGACCAATTCTTCAGGAGAAAGGACACCATATTTCAAACTAAAATGCGAATAAGTTTTCACGCGTATTGTTATATCCTTTAAGAATTCATTCCGATAGCACGCATAACCGAACGCTCACCATAGCGCAGGCGAATATGATCAAGTGCCTTGTAAAGACTAGCATAATCAACGGCATCATCAAAAAGTCGCAATTGATGATTTCCAGCAACCAAAGCACTATAACGCAAACCAATTAAGCGCACCAATAAGCGTCGTTGATAAATCTTTTCGAACAGTTCTTTGACAACGGGTAAAAAATCATGATCTGCTGCGGTATAGGGAATTTGTTTTTGCAGCGTATAGGTTTGAAAATCTGCATAACGGATCTTAATCGTTACACAACCAGAAACTTTATCTTCCTTGCGCAACTGAAAGGCCAAATGCTCCGCCATAGCCACTAAAACGCTTTTGAGTTTAAAGACATCAATCGTATCATTTTCAAAAGTGCGCTCCGTTGAAATAGACTTGCGTTCATTGTATTGTTCCACAGGGGAAAGATCAAGACCTTGTGCTTTTTTCCAAATGGAAACACCGTTTTCACCCAGAGCACTTTGCATCATTTCCACAGGCATTTCTTGAATCGTTTGTATTTTACGAACCCCGAGATTACACAAAGTTTGATAGGTTTTAATCCCTACCATTGGAATTTTACGCACGGACAAAGGCGCCAAGAAATCACGCTCCTCACCTACTTCTATTTTGATTTGATTGTTAGGTTTCGCTTCACCTGTAGCAATTTTAGATACCGTTTTATTCTGTGATAAACCAAAAGAAATAGGCAAACCTGTTTCACGCAAAATACGCTGCCGCAATTCTGAAGCATAACGCAAAGTCCCAAAATACTTATCCATTCCAGTAAAATCAATATAGAACTCATCAATAGATGACTTTTCATAGACCGGAGAGGCTTCCGCTATAATCTCGGTGACCAGTCTTGAATATTTACTGTAAGTAGCAGCATTTGCTTTAATCACCACCGCTTCAGGACAACGATCTCTGGCCATTTTCATAGACATCGCGGAATGAATACCAAAACGTCTTGCCTCATAACTACAAGACGCAACGACACCACGATCACTTAAGCCTCCAATCAAAATTGGACGTCCCTCTAAACGACTGTCCAACAAGCGTTCACAAGAAACAAAAAAAGTGTCTAAATCCATATGAACAATAGCGCGCAAAAATGTCATTTTCGAAAAAAAAATTAAATAATTATACTTTGGATTATCTATCTTTGGGTAAAACAAAAGTAATCATTTTGATTAGTTTTTAATCAATTAATTTGATTAATATTTAACCATTTTATAAACAAATGAAAAAAACATTACTATTTAATCTTTTATTTATCGCAATACTTGGTATTGGCTTGAATTCTTGTCAGACAGAAAAAAAGAAACAAAAGTCAGTTCAGTCTAAGGGAGAAATAATAGAGCAAGTAAAATACCCAAACGACAGCATTCGAATTACAAAGGATTTTTTCTTTGCCAACTATGAGGGTGCAGAATTTAACCAGGATGGAGATATTGCGCATCAACTTTCAAATCGTGTTGCTGACACCTTAGGCAAATACTTAAAAGCTTCCTTTACGAAAGGGAATTACCTAGCGCTTGATTTCGATCATACGAAAATCACCACAGAGGGATTAGATTTAAAAGGATCCGTCAAATATTGTATCCAATTTTCTTTTTTACACACGAACAAAAGAGATGCTTTTACGGGAATAGAACATTGTGGATCTTGGGACAATGAATCCGACTATTCCTTGTACAAAAAACTACAAGAACGGCTCATCAACCTTCGAAAAATGAGTATTGGGAATATCAAGACAAGGCGATTTACCACAGCGGAAAAATTCAAAGAATATTGGATCCAATTCAAACACAAGGAGTATCAAAAGCTGGGAGATTAAGTAATGCGATAAAAATTGTTAAATAAGCAAAAAAAACCGTCTATGCCTTGAATTATGTATGTAAATTTGGGTGAATAAATAAATTAAAAAAAATGAAAAAATCGTATATTATTTTAGCAGCCATTGGAGGTGTGTTATTGATCATCTTCTTAATGTATTACAATGCATACAGCGGAGCCGTTAGCCGTCAGGAAACCGTTAA
>Ga0304728_1001235_pt1 | contig 18455 bp, 19 predicted proteins | sample C_130625_MF_Meta_FD_190476 | JGI IMG/M metagenome (GOLD analysis project Ga0304728, IMG submission 190476) | Freshwater microbial communities from Lake Croche, Canada to study carbon cycling - C_130625_MF_MetaG (v2) (version 2) | ecosystem: Environmental > Aquatic > Freshwater > Lake | place... | reverse complement strand
GCAAATAGGACAATTGACGCTCTCATAACTGGGCGCATCATCTGGTTTAATTTTTAAATCATCAACCATAGTCTGGTTCATTACTCCATCTTTCAAATTATAAAAGATGGTATTGGCATTAATATGAATTATAGTATCGGTAAGATACTCGTCGCATCTTACACATAATTCTTCTTCACTATAAATATTGTAAATATCAGTCCTATCTTTCGTCTGGATATAATAATCGTCTTCATTATCCTTTCCAATAGTAAATACAAAATCCTCATAGCAATATCCATAATAAATAGAATGCTTGTAATCACATTCTTCGCTTAACCAAGACATTATCATATCCCATTTTCCATTATGGAAATCAGGGTCTTTCTGGAAAGGGCGAACTCTAATATCTTCCAATACATAGTGATATTTTGTTTTATGATTTCCATAAGCCATTCTTCTTATGATTTCTTGTTCGGTCAGTTTCCTAACCCAACGCTTAGTCTCCCTATCATACGAGTTTATAGCAACGCTTTCTTCAACAATTGACGCCATTAGTATATATAGGCACACTTCTTTAAATAGTTTTTATAAGACAAAATCATATACACACATAGTATATCATTTTGCTCTAATTGAGTGAAGCATAAGTAAAAAAAATAAATTATTAATTATATATGAAATTTAAATATTCTTCCTACAAGTCGGGCAAGACTTCTTACCCTTATCATTCAATGCCAACTTCTCATAGCAACCCTTACAAACATAATGTCCGCAAAATGCGATGTGAATAGTATCCTTATCCATCAAATCAAAGCAACAGGGGCAAGTGAATTCCTTGTTGAGTTTGACTGCCATATCCATAAACTCTTCGGTAATATGAGGAGGCAGAACATCAGGGCGTTCCAGTTCGCCAGTTTCCGCATTTCTTGGAACACTAATAGTGATATACCTTATCATATGAGTAGTCGTCTCTGCGTTGTTTTGGACTTGTTCGTAATACTTCGCCCAAGCAAATGACCTCTGCTTCCAGTTGCTTTCCGCCGTCTTTTTCCAGTATGCGAGTGTGTTTGCGCTCATCTCACTTATAACATATATAGGTTCTTTTCTTTATATTGTTTATACAACAAATTCATATAAACATAGTGTATCATTTTGCTCTAATCGTAAGAGTACCTCCTATAAAAAAAATATTTGAATATTATAATGATGCCGATTATCATTATAATATTATTTTTACTATTCCATTCACCGCTTTTTTTATTTTTAATATTTTGTTGCTATTTAGAAGTCCGCTTATTAAGTTTATAAATACTCGCCAATCAATCCAATTACATCTTCGCATAGATTACTATGTTTCATTAGCAAATCAAATGCTCTACCCTTTTCTTCAAATTTATCGAGTTCCTTCAAATACCAGAACCACCAATCATTGGCACAAGCATTTGGCGGTGTTATATAAACCTCCAATTTAATTATAATATGTTTTACGGAAAAACAAGATGAATGGAGAATATGTTTCCTAACGCCAACATCTGGAACTTCCTTATCTCTAATCATACGCTTCAACTCTCCGTTATTTGTGCCTCCTGTGCCGTCCAAATAGAAACACCCAATATCTCCCAAAACGATAGATTTTTGAGGAATTTCAATTGGTATTTTAATTTCCTGTATTTCAGGATAAGAATAAGAAGAATACCTATTGTTATAATGGTAATGCTTACATTTCTGTCCGTTCGGTAGAGTATGGTCGTATTCATCCTCATAGTTAGTTGGGTTCTTCTTAACTTTACCTTTCCACCAATCCTTATTGAATTGACGGATTTCCCTCATAAGTGAGATGATGCGTTTCTGTTGCTCGGTTTGCCTCGCCATTTCACTTATACACTATATATAGTCATTCCTTTATATTCATTTAGATGAATTGTTCTTATAAACTTAGAACTAATGTTTTTATCATTTTGCCCTAATTAGCGAGAGCATAACTGCTGTGTGTATATGAATAAATCATCTAAATGAATATAAAGAAATGCCCCTATATATGTTATAAGCGAGAATGACGACTACTGCTACTACCACCCCTGTGCTTATTGAAGATGATACTATCTGCTGTATCGCTTGTTCTGGCGAGACCGACAAATTCGTAAAGGAATACGAAGGTCATTGCGAACGATGCTATACCAAGAAGTTCCACCCCCAAGTCTGGGCGCAAATCCGTCAGGAAGAGGAGTGGTGTGAGCGTCGCCAAGCGGATACTGACAGCGAAGACGAGGACGATGCCGAAGAACACAAATGCGGTATGTGTAAGGAAATGTTTAAGGTGAATGATGAAGGTTGGTATAATGGCGAGTATTTTGGACGCCCTGTATGCTATGACTGCTATGATGAAGACGAGTGCTATTAATAAATCCGCTCGATAAATTTATATTACATTAAAAACATAAAATTTTATTAATTTATTTTTTTAGGAGGTACTCTTACGATTAGGTCAAAATGGCAAGAGCAGTATAGACTAATTGTCAATATAAACCTATTTAAAGACAACAACATATATCATATCATAATGGGACGCTATATTATTACGAAAAGGCATTTGACTACTCTCTATGTGTTTTTGGACTCACATACCGATTTATTAAACAATATTGAAAAGGACTTAAAGGCGTATGACATATCTAATTTGAAGTTCCTCCTCTTTGTAAAGTTGTTGAGTGTTCCTACGCCGAAGTGGGTTTGTAGGGAAGAAGAACTCCTCTCTAATATCATATCGTATATGCTGTGGGCTACGATAAAGCATAAAGACGAATTTGACAATTGCCTATTCCAGATTGAGAAGCGAGCAAAGGACGAATATAAGAAAGGCATTATGTCAAAGGAGTTCTATTTAGAAAATCGCAAAGTTAATTTTGAATTGAAGAATTTGATTGAAGCATTGATTAGGGTAGAGACTGCTACGATGACTTTTGATAACTGGGACAACAAGAATGAAGACAGAGTTAATATTGACGCATAAATCAGTATTTAATTCTCCAAATAATAATCTTACTTAATTATATAATGGATAAGATTAAAGATTACATACACAGCAAACGACCTACCCTTTCCAAGTCCTCTATTATTACATATGCCTCTATCCTGAAAAATCTCTACTTGAAAGTATTTAAGGACGATGATATGAATTTAGGCAAATTTGATAATAGCGAACCTGTCTTAACTTTCTTGAAAGATATGCCACCTAACCGACGCAAGACCATTCTATCTGCTCTTGTCATCATAACCGATAAGAAAGCGTATAGGGATTTGATGGCGGAAGATGTTAGGGACTACAATAAGGATATTCACAAGCAGGAGAAAACTCCGCAGCAAGAAGCATCTTGGGTTGAAACTAATCAGGTCAAGGAGGTATGCGATGATTTGAAGAAGGTTGCCGATTTGCTTTATAAGAAGAAGCAATTGTCTTCTGCCGATTTACAGCAGATACAGAATTATATTATTATGTGTGTTCTTGGTGGTTCTTATATTAGTCCAAGACGCAGTAAGGATTATGTAGATTTCAAGATTAAGAATATTGATAAGGAAAAGGATAATTATATAGAGAAAGGTAAATTCGTATTCAATTCATACAAGACCGCAAAGACATACGGAAAACAGGAAGTTGAAATTCCTACGCAACTTCGCAATATTGTAAATAAGTGGATTAAGGCAAACCCTACTGATTATTTGCTGTTTGATGCGAACGGGGGCAAGTTGTCCGCAGTGAAACTAAACCAGAGGATTAATAAGATTTTTGATGGTCGCAAGGTTTCAGTCAATCAACTCCGTCATACATTCCTAACAGATAAGTTTGGTGATACGATTGCGAAGAAAGCGCAAGTTGCGGAGACTATGGAGGATATGGGGTCGTCTTCCAATATGTTGGATACATATGTTAAGAAATAAGGATATACGAAAAAACAATATAAAGAAAATATATTATATTATTTTATAATATGTTGAGGACGAGGGCAAATGATTTGGCAATGGGATTAGCGAACGAGACTAAACTTCTTGGTATGTTAAAGTTTCATTTTTGTAGAAAGTATGGAGAAAACGACTTGATTAATACAAAGGATATTTACGACCAGTATCATAAATATGATTGGGAAGGTTCAACTAATGGAACTCATTTTGAAATGAAGAGCAGGAGAAATCGCAAACGAGCGTATCCTACAACTATCATTCCAATTGATAAGGTTAGACCTACCGAAAAGAAGCAAGTCTTCATATTCCATTTCACAGATGCGACTTGTTATATTGAGTATGATAAAAAAATATTTGATAGTTTTGTTAGGAGCAGTCGCACTACCGAGCGAGATGGAATGTGGGATAAACCCAAACTTCACTATGAAATACCGATAGGATTACTTATTGATTTAGATGAAGTAATTATTTAAACGCATTATTATATAAAAATATATTATAATGTCTGCTGAAATAGCAATGTGTATTTTATTATATACTCTAATTACATACAGAACAAATGTTAAGTGAGTATAGCAATATCAAAGAAGCGCAACGCAAAGCATACAAGTATCTTGGCAAAACAGCAAAATTAGCACCATCTACCAAGAAGGATAAGAAGTATATGATAGAAGACCAGAATACAGGTAAGATGGTTCATTTCGGTCAGTTAGGTTATGAGGATTTCACAAAGCATAAAGATGAGGAAAGAAGAAAGAGATATTTGAATAGGGCTACGAATATGAGAGGGAATTGGAGAGAGAACCCTTATAGTCCTAATAATTTATCCATTCATATACTTTGGTAAGTTTATATCAATTAATAATATAAGCAAAGGTAGTAAAGTAGCAAACAGGTGCGGACTTTTAGATATTTTTTAAAACTTTTTTTTATAAAAAGTAATTCCAACTATTTTTATAATTTCCTATAAGAAAAGTTATAAAGTGGCGCACAAGTTTGCTACTTTGCTACCCGAGTATATACTAATTTTCAATATACACTTCGCGGATTATTATGCTACGCTTATTTAGGGCAAAACATCATTATCTTTAATTAAGCAACTATTCTTTTCTAATCATATAATATAATGAAGCAGATTGACATTTCAGTTTCACCCGTTCAGTTGCGTAAGTTGCGTAAGGGGGGTAAAGTTAGGGTGAAACCCCCGATGGAAGGTATGGGAATTTATCAGTTGATAGTTGAGCCGAGCAAGTATGATGCCATATCAAGAACTTTCAATAGGGGTATGGGTAAGGAGGTTTCTCTGTCTTCTGCCGAGTTAGATGCGAATAAGCAGATGGGTGGAGAGGGTATTTTCGGTAAGAAGTTTGATAACTTCCTTTCCAAGATTGGCATCAAGAAGGAAGTCTATGCGCTTGGAGACCAGTTGAAAGGACCAGTCAAAAGGGCGATTAGAGCGGTTGCTTCTGGTGCGCCTGCTGCTTTGGGAAGTGCTGGTGCTGCTTTGGCGACCTATGTGGGACAGCCTCAACTCGCTCCTCTTGCTATGGCTGCTGGTAAGAAACTTGGTGAGAAGGCGAGGAATTACAGCGGAAAGCACATTGAAGGTTATATTGATAATCCTGATGCCTACCAAGAAGACCCGAGTAAATTCGCTGATTTCAGGGGAGTTGGACTGAAAGCGCCGATGAAGAAAGAGAGTAGGAATATGAAGAGGGCGGCAGTTTCTCGGGGTGTCGCTATGGCAGATGCTTCTACGATTGATTTAGGAACTCCGCAGTTTGCGGCAAGTGGTATGTATGCGGGAGGACAAGGGTTATATGCTGGTGCTTCCAGAGGACGGGGAATGAGCGAAATGTCTCATACGAGGTCAATTGTTGGAACGAGGGGCGGTATGGTCGGGTTTCAGCATCCCGCTCTCCAATCACAGCCAATGTCGGCGCATTTCCATCGCCAATACCAGAGTATTCCTGAATTACAGAAATATTATAAGATGGGGGCGGGACTTTACGCATAAGTTTAGGAAATTAATATCTCGCTTAATAATATAATGCTGACAGACAACCAATTAGAGGATATGTGCCGTCGTATGAATGTGCCATTGGAGGGAATTTACTTTAAAGATGAACTGCCAAACAAATTAAAATACAACAGAGCATACATAATTAATTTAGAAGATGAGTATGACGAGGAAGGAAAACCTAATGGCGGGTCTCACTGGACTTGTCTTCAAGTCAATAAATATCCTTCTGGAAAAATTGAGCCATTTTATTTTGATAGTTATGGTATGCCTCCGCCCAAGAATGTAGTGAAATCCGTATTGGATACTACGGGACAGAAGTTGCCGTTTAATACAAAAGATATTCAATCGCTGATGAATAACGCTTGTGGATTTTACTGCTGTGCTTTACTTCACTACCTGAACGCATTTCCTTACAGAACCAAAGACATTTACAATGATGCCGAAACCTTTTTGGATATGTTTGATGACCTAAATAAATCTGCGGATTTCAAGAAAAACGAGTATATTCTTAAACATTTTTTCGTTCCCGAAGACCCAAAGTTGCGTAAGGCGATAGAGATTGACGCAGAACCTAACCGAATTGTGAGTGCCGAAGGCGTTGATATGATGAAACTACCTGTTGATGTAGTGTATAAGTAAAATAATTAATAATACATAATTATTTTATGACCTAAATGCTAATATTTCTGTAAGACCTTTCCTGAACCGAGTATCTATACCTCCTTCCATATCAATCACAAGCGGACTGAATTTTTCCGCAGTTGCGTAGGAATATAGTTCCATCAATTGGTCTTTCGTAATACCAAGACCGAATTCGCTTAAAATGACATTGACTTCTCGTTGTCCGCTCAATTTTAACAAAACCATATACGAGCAGTTATTACGAATAGTTTTTGGAATTTTGAAATATGACTGACTGATGAAAATACAAGATACATTGAATTTCCTTGCCCTGATGTAGTAATTCTCAACCATAGACAAATCTTTGGATAATACCAAATCGTCCCAAACTACCAAATGATTTACTTCTTTATCAAACTTATCAAGCGGAGGTGTAAATGATAGACCTTCTTTAATAACAATTTGGTCGCATTTAGCAGTCAGCCACTTGTATAGAGGTTCGTCTTTATTTCTCGTTATAATAGTAATAGTTGAGAATGTTCCTTTATTACCAGCGCTAAATATTCGTATGAGATTTACGAGGAAGTTTGTCTTACCAGAACCAGATGGAGCAACAATACACATACGGAATGGAAGTTTAAATTTATGTAAATCGTAGTTAGGGTTCTCTGCTTCATCTAACATCTCCTTTGGAATTTTCTCATATAAATTTTCAATCCTACCTGTGATTGCTTCTTCTTTCGGTTTGCGAGGCATCTTATATATAATTAAGATATAAAATATTTAGAGTAAATGAATTTAAATTAAATATCATCTAAATATAATATGGCAACCTATCAACCACCAACAGAAATATTACCAAAGTTTAATGAATTTGTATTCAATCAGGCAAATGAACCAGAATATTTAGACCAACTTGTAGTTCATAAAGCAGGGACGGAAACAATTACAGGCGTTAAGACTATAACAGGAAATTTTTATATAAATAATTTGATAACAAATATTCTTTCAGCAACAAGTTTTACTATTACATCAGCAATCAATTTTTTAAATGGAACTCAAAATCGCATCGCTTCAAATCTTGCGCTTACTTCAACTTCAATAGGAAATAAAATAGATTGTCAAGGTGGATACAATTTAATGACAAGTGCGACAACAGCACCTACTGGTGTTGCTAATTGGATTGAAGCAACAAATGGAGGAACTAATGCTATAACAACAAATGGAACAGGTGGAACTACAATACGCATAGCAACAGGAGTAAATTTGATTGAGAATACAGCAGGTTCAAATGTTTTAGAAGCGTTCAGCACAGGAACAAATACTATTCGCTCAGCAACTGGAACTAATACTATGACAACTGCGAATACAACTACAACTGCTAATCTAATAGACGCAACTGGAACGGGAGGAGGTAATACGATAAGGGCAACAACTGCTACGGGAACAAATACAATTTCAGCGACAGCAGGAGGAAGTAATACTATTACATCTACCACAGGAAGAAATACTTTAACAACTGCGAATACAACTACAACTGCTAATCTAATAGACGCAACTGGAACGGGAGGAGGAAATACGATAAGAGCAACAACTGCTACGGGAACAAATACAATTTCAGCGACAGCAGGAGGAAGTAATACTATTACAACAACAACAGGAACTAATACAATTTCAGCGACAGGAGCAGGAAATAATACTATTAGTTCATTAGGAACAACCGCAACTGCTAATCTAATAGACGCAACTGGAACAGGAGGAGGAAATACCATAAGAGCAACAACTGCTACGGGAACAAATACAATTTCAGCAACAGCAGGAGGAAGCAATACTATTACAACAACAACAGGAACAAATACAATTTCAGCAACTGGATTAGGTTCAAACACTATATCATCTGCGAATACAAACAATACTTCAAATTTAATAACAGCGACTGGCGCAGGAGGAGGTAATACAATTAGGTCAGCATCAGGAAACAACATATTGAATACAACCACAACTTCGGGAAGCAATCGCCTACAAATTAATAGTGCTGACAAGTTATCAATTACTAATACTTCAACAGATATGACAAATACTACAACCAATATTAACGGAACAACAAATATAAATGGAACTACAACTATAACCAGTAATGGCGCACCTGGTCTCAAATTAAATGGAGACAATACGAATGGACTTTATATAACTTATTTTCCAGAGGGGACAGCAACCAGAGCAGCATATCTTGGTTTTCCAAGTCTTGGAAGTCATTCGCTACAAATGTATAATGATTATAGTGATGGAACAATGCTTTTAAGAGCGGTGAATAATATTCAATTTAATACAACACAAATTATAAAAGACGGATTTGATTATCCAAATATTCAAATTCAATGGCAAACTGGTAATTTTTCTAATGCCCTTAATACTTGGTGGGATATGATAAATTGTTATACTGCTGGTGGTATAACTGCTGGCGAAACTACATATATTAAATTTCCATTTCAAGTAAAAGTCAATTATGTTTTTATTAGTTTTGAAGCGGCTAATTTTGGTGGTTTTACAAGTAGAGAATTACAACTTAGATTCACAACGATTGGAGGAACAGCATATGGTGTTGGAACAACAGGTGCTGTATTAGGTAATGCGGATAGAGCAACCTATATAACAAGCAATGTAAATTTACCTGCTAATACTGAAATGCGCCCGCAATGGCTATATACTGGAACTCCAACTGGCGTTATTGATGGTAAATCATTTTCTGCTAATTTTAACTTCACTCTATTTGTTTAATCAATTAATACATTTAGGGCAAACATATAATATTATTTTATATCTTAATTATATATAAGATGGCAAGTTATCCAGCACCTACTGAAACCTTACCAATTTTTGCCCCAGCAGTATTTGATACGAATGATATACCGCTTACTATTGAAGAAGGAAGTAAATATTTTATAACATATCCAACCGCACAGGGAGCAATCACAATTCCAACTCTTAATACTGGAACGCTTAATGTGTCGGGTGTTTTAACTTCAACCAATAATACAACTAATATAGGACTTGGTTATCAAGCATTAAGTTCTAATACTACTGGAACAGCCAATACTGCTTTCGGTTATCAATCAGGAAAAGTTAATGATACAGGTATAAGGAATACTTTTATTGGTAATCAATCTGGATTACTAACATCTGGAAGTAGAAATCAAATAACTATGGTAGGAAGTGGAGCAGGAGCAAATGCGGCAAGTTTAGGTAGCAATTCAACGGGAGTTGGTTATCAGGCATTATATTCTTCAACTGGTATTAATAATACTTCCATAGGTTCTGGTGCGGGTTTATCAATTACTACTGGAACTAATAATACTTGTATAGGTTATGGAGCAGATATAACAGGAGCACTTATAGATAGTTCTACCGCAATTGGTGCGGGAGCAGTTGCTTCTACAAATAATACAATAGTTTTAGGAACAATAAATGAGACTATTCGTTATCAAAAGGTAAGTCCTCTTTATTCATCGGCAGTTCCAAGTTATAATAGTTCTAATATTGGCTGGGTTTCTTCTGGAAGTTTATCATATTCCGCATCAACAATAACACTCGCAACTATATCAAGCCTACCAATTGGAACTTATATTGCCAATTTTGGAGTTCAAGCAACAGCAACTACCGTAGCCAGTATATACTTTGCTTTGGGAGGTTCAATAAAGTTCGTATATAATGCGGTTGCTGGTGGAACAGCAGGAACTTTTGTATGGACTGGTGGAGCAACAATTGTAAATAACGCAGTCCAAGATTTTACAATACAGACTGCGGGTGTCGCGACTGGATTTACAACAACAACAAATGGATTTTATACTCTTGTCCGCGTTGCTTAAAATCTCCATATAATATATATGGACGAAGAAGTTGTTATTGATAAATCACAGGTTATTTTAGACGAACCATTTATTAGGTCAGTTAAAATTTTATCATTTAGGGTTCAAGTTTTAGAGATTATATTTGGTAAGTCTGCTCGGTTTTCTATATATTTAAATGGTGAGTGTAATGGAGAAGTATTTAACGATAGTAAAAATATAGTTATTGTTGGTGAAGAGTATCTTGCTTGGGGTAATGATGATAATTATATAATAGAGTTAATCAAATCAAAACTTGCGTCTATTCTTTAAAATCTCCATATAAAGTATGACGCCATTATTAATTTCTAATGATATAGAGGGGGTGCTTGACAAAATACGGCAAAATAGCAATCTTTTAGCAAACTATCACCGAAAACGATATTTAACATTAAAATCAAGACTGAAATACTACCGCATTCCAATAATAGTAATTTCGGCACTCAACAGCAGTTTCGCAGTGTGCTTAAATGGTTTTTTAGAGCAAACTTATATTAGTCTAATAAATATGTTTTTATCGCTTGTGGTTGGTATTATCGGTTCAATAGAAATGTTCTACCAAATTACAAAGCAGTTAGAGATTGAACTGATTGGAAGCAAAGAGTTCTATATCCTTTCTTGTGATATATACAAATGGTTAAGTTTAGAACATACAAATAGAATATCATCGCCAAAAGAGTTCTTAAATGAAAGTTATACTCGCTATATAAAGTTAATTGAAACATCTATCGTATTAAAACGAAAGGTTGAGGATAATTTGATAGAAATACAAAAATTAAACCCCCAAACAGGCATATCGCCGTCCATTTCAACCGATGTATTTAGTGATACTTCCAGTGATGAAAACGCCGTAGTATAGATTTATAATTTAGTCAAGTAAATTATAATATCTACCAATTATATATAAATGCCAAGATTTGCGAAAGGTTCGCAAGAAGCCAAAGATTATATGGCAAAGATACGCAATGCTCGTAAGCAACCCGATTATGTTCCGCCAGCGAACAAGAAACTGACAAAGAAACAGCGAGAAATGGAAGAGTTGAAAAAGGTGAAAGTAGATATTCCTGTTATGGGTAAAACTTCACTCATTGTTCCTGAATATTTTGCTGTTCCAAGAAAAGGTAGATTTGGAACGAAGAAATACAAACTTGTTAATCCTATGTCGCAAGAGCGTAATTTGAGTTCCAGAGGAGGAGAAAAGTCGCTAAAAATCATTAGGAAACCAGTCGGTGATATGACTTTATTGATGGAAGATGGAAGTGAAGAACCTCTGCCACTTCTTGCTTTTTCAAAGGCAGACCAGAAACTCATTCAAGGTATTTCAAAGATGGTAGAAGCAAACAAAGATAAAGACCCCGCAGATGTTCGCCCACTTGGCAGACCTAAACCAGTTGAACGAGGACGCCCCGAGAAACTACCAAAGAATATAGCAGTTCATAAACAGCGAAAGACGAAACCAGGTTGGAGTAAGAAGCAAAAGAAATCGCAGGAAGATGATGGTGAAAATATCCAGATGACTATGGAAGAAGAACCTGCTCCAACGACTGCGTATCAGCGTAAGCAACGCCAAACATACGCAAGTGAAGCAGAACGCAAAGAAGCAGTCAAGAAACAAAAGCGAGATTACGCCCAGCGTAAGAGGGATAAATTGAAGGCAGAAGGTAGTGGTCTTCTCAGTGATATAAAAATGGGAATACAATCAGGGATAAAGAAGACAGGTGAATATGTAGGCGCAGTCGTATATGGACGAGGTAATATATATCCGCCCAAAGTTAGGGGTATAATTAAGAAACTTGGAGAACAGCAAGTTGTATCTGCGGAACTTCGTAGGTCGCCAGTTCAATCGCTACTGACAAAGGCTATGGATTTATTTACATTCGGTCAGTTCTCAAAGAATATGAGCCAGACGCCATATGATAAATTATTTCATTTACAGATTATTCTTACACTTGGTAATGGAGTTAAACTATTGGTTGAAAAGAATGAAGTTATTAATATGGATATTGGAAATCCGCCAATTAAAAAAGGAACAGAGGTTCTTCCTGTATCACCATTTAGTGGTGATGTCTTAAATAATGTATTAGAAAAGACCAAAACGAAGATGGGCGATAAAGCATATTTTGACTACAATGCCGAAAATAACAATTGTCAGGATTTCATTTCATCTCTATTGTCTGCGAATGGTTGGGGTGATGCGAATGATTTTGCTTTTGTAAAGCAAGATACGAAATCTCTTTTCAAAGGTCTATCTGGACTTGCGAAGACTGCTTATACACTTACGGAACTTGGAGAACGAGCAAATGTTGCTATGACTGGAAAAGGTGCTGCTGCTGCCACATCGGTTGAAAACCGATTACATTATAGACTTAATGATAGAGAATTTCTTGTTGTTGAAATTCATCAACTTCAAAGGAGAATGGATGCTATTATGACTGGTGGTGGAGCAATGGAAGACCGAATTCGTCGTATAATGGAATTAAACGGAGAAATGGAACAACTCGTTAATAGACTGGCACAATTAAATAATGTTATTGGTGAATTACAAAATCAATTGATGGATAATCAAGATGAAGATGAAGGAGATACTGAAAGTGAAAGTGATAGTGAAAGTGATAGTGATAGTGATAATAGTATAGAAGGTGAAGGTATAGCCAAATGGATTAGAAAGAAGTTAGGTATGACAACATCTGGCGTAGCCCCCGTAGATTATAGCGAACGATTAGATAAGATGATTACTATTGCGAAAGCAGAACAGCAGAAAGCATTTATAGACCAGCGTAGGAAAGATAAAGGATTGCCTCCTTTGAAACCTAAACCCATAGTAGGTATTGCTTCTAAGTATGTTATGCCTGCTCCTGTTTATAACGATATGATATTTGATGATAGTGGAGAACTTGTAGAAGGTAAAGGATTAATGGATTATTTTATGGGAACTAAAAAAAATGAAAGTGCTGAAAAGAAACCTCTTATACCCCGCCCTCTTCCATTGAAAGATACATCGCAAGTTAGAAGTCAAGTAGAGAAAAATCATTATGCTATAAGAAACCAAATTAACAACGCATTTGAGGAAGGTAAAATTAATGAAACAGAACGAATGGTTCTTGTTAATATTCTTGACCCGCCTCTTGGATTTTTTGATGATAGTGTTAGACCGACATTAGAATTATACAAAAACCAAAATGCCGCAATGGAAGCACTTGCTGAAAGACTATCTAAAAAGGGCAGTGGATTACAAAGCGATTATGTAGTCCAGAGTGTTATATTTAAGAAGAACAAATACAGCGCAACCGAAGCAAGGAAGTGGTTAAAGGATAATAAATATAAATCACCAAAGGTGGATGAAACCGAGAATATGCTACGCTTCCGCCAGATGTCGCCGTCTGTTGTTGATAAGAAAGGATATACGGAATATCGCACTAAACCGCTTGGTAAAAGTGGAATTGAATTAGTGTTGGCATATAAAGGACGGATACAAGGCGGCAGTGGAAGACCTAAACCTGATATGTCTCCATCAAGTGATGAAGAAGAAGCACCTCCATCTCCGCCTCCGCAACCGCAACCACCAGTTCAAGCACCTCCTAATTTTCCTGATGTATTAATAGGCGAAATATTGCGGTTTTTACCAATCCGTCAATATGCCAGAGAAGGTGCTGATAATTTCCAATTCTATCTAAATAGTAAAGAAAGTCAAAGACAAATAATTGATGGGTTAGAACTAACACTTGAAAGATTACCAGCAACTGAAAGCATACAAGAACGAGCAAGGTTAGTAAAATTAATAGCATCATTAAAAAGAAGGTTTGAAAATATAGACCCTATTAAAAAAGTTAATTTGCCAAAAAGAGATGATGAAGGTGATGATGAAGGTGAGTTCAAGATGCGAAGAACTACTGCTGCTGGAAGAGGAATGCGAAAAAACTATACAGGGGGTAGTATATCCTCCAAAACAAAATATACTATTTTAGAACTATTTAAAGGAACTGGGTCAGTTGGAAAAATGGCAACAAAGTTAGGAATGACTGATGTGTCATTAGACTTTGAAGAAAAGTATGAACCTGATATACTGACGGATATTTTAAAATGGGACTATAAAAAGTGGGCGAATGAAAATAACTTCAATCCTGATTTCATATGGGCGTCGCCTCCTTGTAATACTTATAGTCCGCTTGTGTATCCGCTAAAAGAACGCAATCCTAAAACCGCAGTAGCATACAGCAAGAGGGCAAAGATAGGAACACAAATATTATATAAGACATTAGAAATCATAGAATACTTTAAACGCAGAAACCCTAACTTGTTATTCGTAATTGAAAATCCCAAAGGTATGATGCGTAATGATAAGAAGATAAAGAAGATGGCAAGAGATACTACGACCTATTGTGCGTATGGAGATTTCAAACGCAAACTAACTGACTTCTTCAATAATGTTCCTAACGGATTACAACTTAAAGAAGTTAAAGCCTGTCCTAATCCTGACATAATTGTATCAGTTCAAAACTTGAAAACAATTGAAGAACGATATTCAATTCCCCAGCAATTGATTAAGGCTATATTAGCCAGAATGATGGAGGAATATAAATAGTTATATATATGAATAAACAATATAAACGAACCATATGTATTATAGTATTATGGTATTGACAATGGAACATCTTATGGATTGCTGTAAAAGACAGGTAGAACTGAAATCGTTATATAATAAGCAACAGAAGGAGATAAAGAATGAAAGACAATTGGAACATTATAGAATGTATCAACCGAAATCATATGAGTATAAACTGAAAGTTAATATTATAACAGAGAAAAACAATACAATAAACAATTATTAAGATAAATAACTGATTTATCATAAGAAAATCTATATAAAAGATTAATAAAATTAATTTTATTAAGTATTTATATTGATTTGGTCTATATTATCTCATTATTAATCTTAATTATGAGTTAATTCTTGTTATAATATTAACTTTCGCTTTATTTCTGTATGAATGGTTCAAGATTTCGTTCGCCTTTTATTATCTGTTTCTTCTTTATCTGCTTTCTTAAATTGACTGGGTCAATCTCACTTGGCAGTAGAGGAGTTTTTTTAGATATTCTTTTTGTAGGACGATATACTGGATACTCTTTATTACCAATATCTTTCCATTCTTCTTTAAACCATCTTGCGAGTGGTTTGCTTCCGTCGCCTTTATACTTTCCACCCCTTTGCTTATATGTCTTTACAATAAACCCACTCTTATATGCGCTTGGTTTTTCATATATCATATCAGCGTATCGTTTAACTTCTAAATATAGTTCTTTGTTAATTGGTTCTGCCATATATTTATAGCAGATTATTTCCTTCGCATAGACCTCAATTTTGCCATATGCGCTTTCGCTTCCTTGCTTCCTTTCTTGAAACCCATACCAGAAACCTTACCAAGTTCCTTCGCACCCATCTCACCCAACTGCCTTGCCTGTTTTCCAACACCAAATTTAGAACCAACAAATTCAGCAGCAGCAGGAAGTGCGTTATGGATAAGCGCAGACGGCAGCGTTTTCGTAACGAATTTCTCAGCACCTGTATCCCTGACTACCTTTTCAATCCCCTTTCTAACTCCATTCCTATTTGGGTCAAATGTTTTCGCAACAGGGTCAAACGCCTTCGCAATATTTTTTGGTTGAAACGCTCTCGTTAAACCATTCTTATTCGGGTCAAGAAAATCAAAAACACCTTCACCTTCCATATCAACTCCTGGCAACTTCGTCTGTCCGCTGATGCGGTAGTGTCCTTTAAGATAGACAGGCATTCTTTATATTATAATATAAGATTTTATTTTATAATAATAACTCTCTAAACCCTCGCCCCCGTAAGAATATCAATATCAACTTCGCAACCATATTCAACAAAGCACATCAGCGTAATATCCTTCGTAGATTGGTTCTGTCCCATAACCTGAACGGACTTGGGAACACTCTCTTCAACGGGAAGCATACGAGACACATCAACATAGAAGTAGTTATACTCCATCTCAAATCCAAGAGAGTTGAAAAGAGCAGATGTGAGACCATCGGTCATACCACCATTTACAGCATTCACTCCGTATAACTGATTGTTGAACTCCTCAAACGAATACTTCTGGGTATTGTAAATCGCATTCTGTCCGCTGACTACAATATTGAAGTTATTAAGAAGACACAGCGGGGAAGTTGGACCAGTTCCAGCAGGGTCAAACGGAGACTGCCAAACAGGGACAGAGATACCCGACTGAGCCGCTCCCGTTCCCTGTGAGAAGAACGGAAGGATAAGAACTGACTTGATATTAGCAATGCCGTTTGTAAGAAGATTGTTGAAAGTCTGTCCCGCACTGACGAGTTGAACCTGATACTGATAGACATCGGTATATTTAATCTTCTTAATCGGTGAAGACAAATACGCACTCTCAAAAGTAGGATTGAATGTATAAGCGGGAACATACAGAACAATACTGGGCTGACTGGCAGAAATAACTCCCGAAACCGAACTCGTCGTCAAAGAAGTCTTACCAACTGACAAATCCGCAGTGAATGTAGCAGACAAACCAGAAATGCCATACGCTCCATTGAGAGCGAGAGGCTGGTAAGACGGAGAGGTAAAAGTATAAGTCGTCGCAGTAGAAGTGAATGATTGAGACGCAACATAAGTCGTCGCCGTAGTAGAATGAGAAACAGATAAAACTACCACTCCATCAAGATTTGCGGTAGAAATACCCGCCCCACTAACAATCATTCCAGGAACAATAGCAGGGACAATAGCCGTTAATGCCTGTGTAGCACTTGTAGCAACGACACCAGTTCCCGTAGCCGACACAACAGGAGCGTCGTTAGTCGTAGCAGCAAACATAATAGGATTAACTCCACCGACCGCATTGCTGACGGAAGTGATAGCAAGAGTTCCATCGCACCCACCAACCTTCGCAATAACGCAAGATGTGTTATTCAACGCCAAAGTCATCTTCATAAACACTCCCTTCAATAGAGGTGTCTGCTGGAAGAACGAATGAAGATGTTTAAGGTATATCGTAGCACTAATAGAAATCTGTAAAACTCCTGCCACAGCAGCAGTAGAACTAACCTTTTTAAGGATATACGACCTCCAAAGATTTTGCGAAGCAGACGCCCCAGTCCCGCCAGTTATGAAATCCGCATAAGTTCCAGAACCAGTAATTCCATCAGCGTCATAGTTGATGTATTGCTGACGCTTCAAAAATCCAATATTACCAGTTCCAGAAGCAAACACATTAAAAGCAGTAGCAGTCTTCGCAGACCCAAGTGAGGTGAGAGCAGAATTGCCGTTATTACAAGTTCCAATACCATCACTGGACGCTGCGTTCTGGAACGACCAAGCGAGGGGGTCGTCAGGATAGAACCCAATTGTGCTGCCAATAGTCGCTACATCTCCCCAAGACAGCGTAGTCATCAACTTAAACGAGTTCCACATATTGATAAACGGGGTCTGCTGAATGATGGTAGTTCCGTTGTAATCAAGCGTAAAGGAATGGACGATAGACCCGAACCAATTTTTAAGACCAATGGAGTAATCAGCCGAAGAAGAACCCGTTGCGGCTACGAGTTTCTGGACGCCTACATCACTCGTCAGCGTAAGCAACATAGGGACTTGGAAGTATGCCTCCCGATAAGACATATACTTATTGGAATTACTCAACTGGGAAGTATCAACCACCGACTGATTGGAAGAGTAAGAACCATTCTGGTTGTCAAGGATATTCACCCAATCCTTCTTGACGAAAACTGACGGAGAACCCTCTACCTCTTGGGACAAGTCAAAAACGAGTTTATCGCAGGACATATTATATATTATTCAAAGATAATAATATATAGAATTTTGCTAAACATAGCATATCAATTTGCCCTAAATTACTTATAGGCTAAACTTAATCGCCTTACTCGGCGGACGCTTGAATGGTTTAATCTGGATATTCCTCAACATATCACTATTTGCTAAACCC
>Ga0304728_1001231_pt1 | contig 18517 bp, 25 predicted proteins | sample C_130625_MF_Meta_FD_190476 | JGI IMG/M metagenome (GOLD analysis project Ga0304728, IMG submission 190476) | Freshwater microbial communities from Lake Croche, Canada to study carbon cycling - C_130625_MF_MetaG (v2) (version 2) | ecosystem: Environmental > Aquatic > Freshwater > Lake | place... | reverse complement strand
CACCAACGATATCCTTGGGATACAAGCCAATTTCTTTATAAGTGTGATTGACGACGATCATAGGCATATCCTTGAGCGTCAGGTGTGGTGTAATCATACGGAACAAAGACTTCAACTGCTTTGCTCTAGACATATCAGCGACCGACTTGCCATCTTTAGCATCTTCCACTTCTTTCTTCGAAGCCAAATTACCAATAGAGTCGATGACAATCATCACATGCTCCTCGCGGGTGATAGCGCCAATCTGCTGCATGATATCAAACTTTAGTTCCTCGATATCAGTGATCGGTGTATGCACCACACTATCAAACGGAATACCAAATGTTTCAAAATAAGACTGAGGAGTACCAAACTCAGAATCATAAAACAGTACGATACCATCAGGATACTTCTTTAGAAACGATGAAGCCATAAGCAAAGCAAAACCAGTCTTGAAATGCTTTGACGGACCAGCAAGCATGGTAAGCCCTGGTACGATACCACCATCAACGCTACCAGATAGTGCTACGTTAATCATGGGAACAGAAGTAGGAATCATATCCTTCTTCGCGAAGATTTTGCTATCAGCCAATGTGGACGTGAAAGCGATTGTGGAATTTTTAATTAGCTTATCTTTTAGTGACATAGTACCTCCATTAATATAAACATCATATCACAGTTATATGAGATTGTCAAGACTTCATGTAGTCGTCCATCTTCTTGATGAAAGTCTTGATTGTCTTATCGCGGTTAGGCCATACGATGGTATCCTTTTCAGGATTCTTCATCAAGTTATTCAGCAATGGCATAATCATCTTACGCAAGCCTTCTGCCTTGTCAACAGCCTGACTTTTAATTTCTTCGGTGTCAGAAAATGTAAAGCCAAAATCGTATTCGTCGTCTTTCATGTGAAGAATGCCTCCAGTGTGGATTGTTTTTCGGTGTGCCAATTAATGGTGTTAAGAATAGTGCGAAGTGGATCGAGAAATGCCTTATCAAATTGCATATCATAGTCAATATATGCGTTTAATTTAAACTCAGGTGGCAACTGAGAGATTACGGCAATCACATTCTCATGAATAGGATTTGGCATCTTCATGTAAGCAAAGCGGATCTTCTCACCGTCTTTGATTTGCTCATACTTTTTCTGAAGCTTCATCTGTTGCAGCTTCTTATTGAATACGATAGCACCACGCACATGCATGGGAACGCTTTTTGTCTCGTACTGATATTTAGTGAGGTTCTGGACACTGCGAGGAAATGCAACATCTTCAAATGGTAACTTGCGAAACTCTTTACGGAACTTTTCAATGTACCTATGCAGGTCATCTTCGCTCTGTGTCATAACGATGTTAAGAACATCTTTAATAGCCGTGCGGCAAGCTGCTGGTGTTGAGGATTTCACAGCTTCCATACCCATGATCTTTAGTTTTGGCTTAGCATAGCGCACACCTTCGGAATCATGGACATTGAGAATGTATCGCTTCTTCGCGGTCCAGATGCCACGGTCTGCAATGACTTCGCGCTTCATATTCATTTTTTGCTGGAAGGCACACATACGTTCAGCAAGATCCTGATAGATGCGATCAATAACTGGTTCCATTTTATCACTAGCCACCTTATCAAGAAAGTTAATGATCTTTTCTTTGAGTTCCGGAGTAAGCCCTTCAACCTCAATTCTCTTTTCAAAGACGCTATGTACCAATTTATCAAAGCTAATATAAAGCGAATCTGTATCAGACGCAATAACATAATCATAATCCTCCGTCTTCAATAATTTGTTGAGATACTTATTCATTTCATTTTCAGCCCAACGAATTGATAGTTGTCCACCAAGAGTGATAGCGGTAGCTTGGTCAATATCGAAGAAACGGAAATGCTGATTACCAATAGCACCATATGCGGAGTTCAACTGCACCTTCTTCGCAAGCTGCATATTCTTATAGCGTGAGATATCTTTGACGGCCTGCTTTTTCTCTGCTTCCGTCTTTGCGTTCTCGTAGGCCTTTTGAGCAAGGATCATCTTGTCCTTATATACCACACGGTCATTGTACATGCGTTGCATAATCGTAGGCAAGAACCCTTGCTTCGCTTTGCTAAAGAAACAACCATTCGCAGCAAGGCCATAACCATCAGGCACTTCTGGCATATTACCAGCAAGCAGACCATCAATCGTAACGTCTGCTTTGATTGCATAGCCTTTCGCGTTCACATGAATGGTTTCAGGTGAAATGTTATACTGCATAATCAAATGCGGATATAGGCTGTTCAAATCAAAAGACATAACCCATGAGTGTGAACCAACTTGCGGGTCTTTCACATATGCGCCAACAAATACTTCATCTTTGCTACCACCACCATCAAGTGGTACTGCGATTCTCTTCTTCCACAAATGGTTGTGCGTGATAACATCCCACATACGCACCTGCGTGAACACGTCCGCGATGGTAACCTTCGCGTCATACGCGAGCGCGAGAGCCATATCAATTAGTTTCATCTTATCGTCCATCTTCACGATAAGTTCCACGTCGATGATATTATAGTCAATAAACTTGGTATGATCTTTCATGTAGAATTCGTGAAGTGTCTCGAATTCAGAGTGATCTAGTTTCTTCTCACCAAGTTCAACGAATGCAATATGGTCGAGACGATATGATTCCTGCTGAGAGTATGTGAATTTCTTATACATCTCAAGGTAATCAAGTGTAGCCACACCACCAATATCATATGCAACCTGCACCTTATTGAGTGTGCGAATTTGCCTGTCGCGAATATTTTTCCATGGCGAGAGGCGCTTCATTTCGCTTTCACCAATAACTGTTGTCATACGCTTGACGAGATACGGAATATCAAACATGGTAATATTCCAACCAGTAACGATATCAGGATGACCATCGTGTGCCCACTCACTCAGGAATCGAATGAGCAATTCTTTTTCGTTGACACAGTGATGGTAGAAAACATCATTGCGAGTTGGTGTGTATGGCTTGAGACCAAACACATGAAAGATCGGGCCTTTCTTCAACGTGATAGCTGTGACAGTATCGGATGCTCGCTCAACCGCAGGAAAACCATTCTCAGAACTCACCTCGATATCGAGATATGCAACCTTGATTTGGTCACGATCATATGGCACATCGGTTGGATATTCCTCATTGAGGTATGTGTAGACGAACCGCTGTAGACCAAAGATATTGAAATTGGTCACGTCTTCATATTGCTTGAGAAAGTCTTTAGCTTCATTGATGGATTCAAATTGGATTGGCTCAAGCGAAAGCCCACGAATGTCGGTCCAGCTTGCATTTTCATGCTTTGACTGGACAAACATCGTGGGCTTGTAGGGAATCTTTTCGTTGAACTGTAGCCCGCGGTCGTAACCGCGAACCAAGATGTTGTTGCCGAACTGCATCGCATTGGTGTAAAATTTGCTCATGGTGTATAGTACACCATCGTCATCAAAATGTCAACCCGCTTTTCGGCAATACCAAACCGGAACCAAATGAGGTGTTGTAAGCATTTTCAACATCAAGCATTGGCTCATAAACAAAGAGAATATTGGACGAACTGACCACGATCTCTTTATTCTTTGCCATTGGTAAGTAATCAAGAAGGCCCATACTGGCTTTACCATTTGTGCCCTGTTGCATCACGATAGCAGCAGGCTTCTTGATTACGATGTTATGTTGACCAAACGCACTCACTTTACCAATCACTTCATCGCCAGTGAAAAACCTAACGACCATCACACTTTCAACATTCTGAGCATCATCCATTTTATAATCCTTATTTGGTTACACCTTGCATTTTCTCTTGTCCTCTTGACCAAGCAGAGATACCAAGAACTGCACCCATTGCTAGATGGAACAAACCAGCGCCTTGCAGCGTAAGTGGATTCCATTGGGTTAGTGGTTGCTTCATCATAACTTGGATCACATTCCACATGATTGGAAAGATAGCCATGTCTAAGCAACAGATGACCATATAGCACCAACCCATTGCGGGTCGCCACTTCTTGACCATCCAGTCTTCATTCTGCTTTGCGTTCTCTGCTTCCCACTGTTTCTTTTCCAGTTCAATCTTAGCAAGCTGAGCTGCTTCGGATAACTGTGGGGCTGATGGTGCACCTGCTCTAGGGGTTGAGTCGATATATGTAGTCTGGATTGAAGCGCCTGCTCCTTTAGTTGCAGGGGGAATCTGATCCATTGCTGGTTTAGGTTCATCCGTTTCTACTGTAAATTTAGGCATCGCATTTCCTTATGCTGTGAATATCTCCAGGGCAGCAGCATAATGAGATTTACGATCTTCAAGTCCAATGGTACCACCATTGATTTTTTTAGTTACATTAACAACGTCACCTTTATCAGCCCAATTGTTTAGTTCACGCGAGTCCCAGAACCATCCAGCACTCCACGCAGCTCCTTCTTCTGTACTCAACCACTCGGTTGCTTCTTCTAGTGGCCACCCCATGTCTTTGGCAAAAGCTTCATAATTTGATTTGCCTGTCAATTGGATAAGCCCACGTCCGCAGTAGCGATACCCATCTCCTGATGCTTCATCACCGTTACCCATGCGCGAAGCATAGACACGATTGGCAATTTTCTGTGGATTCTTAGCGAACGGTGCTGGGTCTACTCCACGAAAATACTTAGGGAAAATTACCTTCAAGCGATCTGCTGAATAGTTTAGATTTTCCTTGATCGTTCTTAGTCCACCAGATTCATGACCAACCTGAGCAAGGAACATTGAGATACGTTGAGGGGTATTGATTTCATAGAAGTCCATTACATCATTTAAAGGTTCCACATATTTCTGAATAACATCTTCGCCCGTATCTTCGAAGAACTCATTCAACTGTTCGAATGTAATAGCCATAGTCACTCCTTATTGAGTTACTTTCTATTTAGTACCGTCATAGCAACCATAGGAATATCACCGCGATATAATCCAATATCAGCCAGTTCTCTATCCGATAAACGATTCAATTCATTCAATGCCTTGTAGTAGCGGCGTGTGTCTTCGACTTGCTTTGCGATTAAGTTAAAAATATTTTGCATGTGTCTTTCTCCAAACGGTAATAGCGAGCCAGTTTCCCAGCTCGCTTGCATGATGTAGGATTCAATGGGTTGTAATTAGTCGATCTTGATGCTCTTAGGCTTCTGGTTCTCAGGGATAAAGTTTTCCAACCACACCTTGAGAATACCGTTCATCAATTCGGCATTGTTTACCACTACAGTATCAGCGAGAGTGAATGTGCGATTGAAGGCACGCTCTGCAATTCCCTTGTAGTAGTAAAATTCGGTAGCCTTATCCATATCACTGGAGTCCTTAGTCTTACCAGCAATGGTTAGCTTACCACCATCGAGAGTCAGCTCGATATCTGTCTTCGCAAATCCTGCGACAGCCATTTCGATAACATACTTATTATCATCGACCTTCTTGATATTGTAAGGTGGATATCCAGGAAGGTTCTTACCGATACCATCTAACTGCGAAGACAGCAGCTTGAATGTCTTGTCGAAGCCGACAGAGAAAGGATCGAAAGATGCGAATGGAGATGGAATTTGTGCGTAGTCTTTAGTCATAGTATGACCTCCTATTAGGCAAGGTTGATTATGTGACCCCGAGGGCATCACGGTTTTATTTATATGTAGCGAAGGAAATAAATTCCAAACACTACACATAAATTCAAGAAGGTAGAAGCTGCGTCGATCAAGCGACCTTTCCGCGGTTCTTACCGATGTTGTATTTAGCTTCCAACTTCCAATCATTCTTCTCCTTGTGTGTAAGAATTTTGATTTGGTTGAGTGAAGCGATAGGATCTTCTGAGGCCTTAGGATCAACAAGGTCAATCAACTCCCATTCAGCAAGGAGATTGGCAATCTTGTTCCGACGAGCTTTGTCGTCATCAGAGAAGTTGGTTGGTTTGCCATCAAGCGCAAATAGTTCCTTGAAGTGGACCACATAATAGCGGCCCTGCTTATGGAAGATATGGCAAGATTGGTAGAGTGTGGATTTTTCTGCGGACGCGACACCGATGCGGCTGAGCGTTTCGCGAATCTTTAGGAAATCTTCTGGTGTCTTTAGTCGTACCTCAATCATGGATTCAATAATGGATTGCATTGTGTTTACCTTTTGCCAAGTAGCAACCTGATCTGGTCTACTTGGCTAGGTGTCAATACCGTCAGTGCTTGTTTAGCTTCTGAACGCCCATAGCCGAAGAACTCCATAATCAGGTCGACAGAATCGTTTTTTTCTTCTTTTTGCCACTTGGCAAACTTACGGTTCTGTTTCCTGATTATATTTATAAAATACTCATACTGGAGTAATTTGTCTAGATGCCCACGCATGTTCATCTCGTTGGCATAGAGGATGCAGTCTTGATGATACGATAATGATTTATTTGTTAGAAATGGTTTATAATCCTTCTCTACGCTCTCATCGTGGCCGCGCATCATGTTTGATTGCTTTGGTTTACATATAGAATTAACGTAGTCAAAAGGGTTTGTAGCCATCAAATGTACCTCTGTCGAGTTTAAAGTTCCAGTCGATTGGTTGCATTTTTATCGACGTAATCATTTCGACGATATTGTGTTTTTATTTTGTCATAATATTTACGTTCTTCACGATCTTCGTCGCTTTTCTTATTGCTAATGAATACCCTATTGAGGGCTGTAGATTGTGGTAAAATCATATGCTTCCCATACGTCGGCCATTCTTTTGTTCTAAAGATAATTTTAGGACCAACCTCACGCATAGTCCCAGCATCTCGCTCTGGATAAAAATAGCACTTTGGTTTAATTGGGTATTGATCTTCACCTGTAATAAACTCGCCATCAAAATTCAGTCTTGCAATTTTAATAGAGTTTGCAGATTTAAAGTTAAGCGTATCGTTTGAACGCTTAACATATTCCTCTATCATATCTAAAGGAATATTTTTGAACCACTCAGTGTTATGAGCCACGCGATATGCTCTAAAATGATTATGTGCTTTAACTTCTTCTCTCGACAATTGATTATAAGTGCATGTTAGAAAATTTATCTGGAACAATGGTCTAGGGTTGCCGGTCTGCAACCCGGCAATGCGTTCTTCTACAAGTAATTCTGTCTTACCGATCTTTACATATTCTGCGCCATCATAGTCTATGGGATGATTTTCTAGAAGAAAGTATATGCCAGCCATAACTAAATTCCTTAGCTCACTTATATCTACAGTCTAACATAAGCTGCGTCATACATGCAGCCAGATTAATTTCTTGGTCAACAACAAATGCGGCCTTGTACTGGTAATCAGCCAAGATAATGACCAACTGTGGTACATAATCTTGTTCCATGAAATCATAAGCATTATCGTATAGAGAACGGAATAGAGTGTTCACGTCCGCGCTAGAGTTAGCGCCAACCCACTTTCGCATGTTCTCGAACTCGCGGTTCTTCAAACACTTGACAAGCTCCTTGATATCCACATTCTCTATCGACGCAAGGATACCAGCGTCAATCTTACCACGCGCAGCATACCGCTGAAACTCATTGAGTACACGACGCCAATCGGGAAGATGCTTTTTGATTACCTCTGCGACTGCACCTTTATCATACTCAACATTCTCGGTCTCAAGGATCCAAATGGCTCGCTTCATAAACTCGACCGCGAGAGGGCCAAGGTGCTTCTTCTGGATCTTGAAGTCTACAACAGCGCACCGAGAATGTAGTGGTTGGATAATTCGGTTCTTGAAATTGCAGGTGAGAATAAATCCACAGTTACTTGAGAACTCCTCCATGAAGTTTCTGAGTGCGGGCTGTGTGGAACTAGCGTTGAGGTAATCCGCCTCATCCAGGATAACATACTTACGACCTCCACCAAATGATACGGTACCTGCATAGTTGCGAATTTCATTTCGCAGTGTGTCGATGTTACCATTCATTGACCCATTGATAATTAAATAGTCAGCATTGATCTCGTCAAGCATAGCACGAGCGACCGTTGTCTTACCGACACCAGCAGTGCCAGCAAGCAACAGATTAGGAATGCTGCCATCGTTTACAAATTGTTGGAATGTTTGCTTCAGGTCATCAGGTAGAATGCAATCGGCAATCTTATGAGGACGATATTTTTCTACCCACAGAAATTCATCACGCATGTTGGCTCCATGTTCATAACGAAAGATGGGGGCTTTCGCCCCCATTTATTAGGCATCAAAAGACGAACCAGATTCCGTTGCGACCCAGTAATGACAGATGCCATCAGTGGATGCAAAGTATGCGATACCCTTTGAAGATACCTTCACATCATAGTCCTTACCACCCATGACCTTAAGGTTATCAACCTTGAAGATCATCTTATAACTCTTCTCAGCCTTGCCTACAGGGCTCTTGAAACGATTCGTGGAATCGCTGCGCGAATCAATAGCGCAGAAGTATGCGTTACCATGTTCACCAACAAGAGCAATTTCTGGCAGAACGAGAAGCGAAGCTTGACGCAATGCTCTTTGAAGCTTCGCTGCTTCCAGAACAAAAGCTACATCGACCGAAGGTAGAGTAACTTCCTTGGTAGGAAGACTGGGAAGAAGCTCTGCCTTTGCACGAACGATATCTGAGATATCGCCAGTTCCATTTGTGATGGAGATGAACGTGTCATTGACAGAGATATCGGGATTTTCGTAGTCACTCAAAACATTAATGAACTGAGACAAATCGAAGACACCAAATTCAGTGTCAATGGTATCTTCAATCTTTACCTTAGCGAAGACTGTCTTTTGTGGTGAGACCGTCTTCAATTCAGAGCCAGCAGAAAACAACATGCTGGGATTGATTGTCGCAAAATTCTTTAGTACGTCGATTGTGGTCTTAGAGATTTTCATGGTATATTCCTTCACTCAAGATAATCATAATAGCAGGTGTGAATGCAAATGTCAAGTTACTTCTTACGAGGAGCTAGTTCGCCCATATCTGCGGTAGCACCAGCGCCAATTTGAGCCAGATCAATGAGAGAACCAGCAAACACATATGAACCCATGTGCTGGAGCTTCATCCATGGGCAGAGCCATGTCTTCACATTGATGTCCCACATCTTCTGGCAGAACCAATAATCTTCTGATAGGTACCGCTTAGACTTAGGATCAATCTCAGCCTGAAAGAACTGCATGATTTCGCGGGTACCATCAAAGTGTGCGGTACGCACATGGTCAGGCAGATATGTGTATTGTGGGTAAGCGGCTGCAAACTTTTCCAACGCAGAACGCTGGATCATCATAAAGCCAGTGCCACCTTCAAGCACCTCTACTGGTTGATCGAGAGCAATGGATCCAGATCCTTCCTTAGGATTGAAAACATAATCGCCAACATACTTCTCGAGGTTCTCTGGATCCTTGTCAGCGAAGCCACGGTCGACCGCGCGCTTGATCTTTTCCCAAGCAATACATTTCTTGGGATACGGACCACATACGATTTCCTTATCATTGCCAGCTTCCGCAATGACCGACAATGCAATAACATCATTCGGATCAAAACCAATGTCGGCGTCGATGAACATCAAGTGAGTACAATCAGAACGCAGAAATTCGTCCACGAGGTAATTTCGCGCACGAGTAATTAGGGATTCATTGAAGAGATAATAGAAGCGAACATCCATGCCATACTGTGCTGCCATGGACGCAAGATCGGCAGTTGACTTTGTATAAGTACCACCACACATACCGCCGTACATAGGTGTGGCTACTAAAATCTTACGCTTGCGTAGTTCTTCAATTGTTACAGAAACTTCTAGTGCGGACATAACGACTCCATGTTAAAAATTGCAATAATATATATGGAAATTCAAAGCTGTTCAGCAACTTCCTGCTGCTTCTTTTTCCAACGGCGAATAGCCTGAATTTTATTCAGACGGCGTTGCATGGAAGGCTTTGTGTAATGTTCGCGCTCAGCTAGGTCTCGCATTATACCATCAGCTTGAATTTTCTTCTTCAGGACACGCAATGCACCATTGATATCATTGTTCCGAACTGTGACACTCAAACCACGAAGATGGGCATAAGGAATTTCATCGTTATTCAATTTTAGACTCCATTAAAAATAGGGTGAGGAATGCTCCCCACCCTATATAGCACAAATTAGGCAGCGATGCGGTAGTAAAGCTTGCGCTCGCCATTTACCTTGCGGTAGTTGCTGTAGATTGTGTGCGCTTCGCGAAGGTCGCTAACACGCTTATAGATACCTTCCTTAGGAATGCCAGTAAGCTTCGAAAGCTTATCGACAGTGACACCAGGGCCAGTGTTATTACGACGAAGGTGCTTTTCAATCAAGGACAACTGGGACATATATCTCTCCATAATTTAAGTTTAGGTTTATATTAATCTCAGAAAGAAATTTCCTGAGACTTCTCCGAAGCAGCATCGGCTGCAGGAGTGGCGGGGATGGGATTGATCGTAGGATCAACCTTGCTATAGAGATCAAGGAACGCGGTCTTGGTCTCTTCATCGAAACGGTTAATGCAGAACTTGATGGCCTTCATGCGGTCACCGAGCATCAGGAACGTCTGTGCGATATGCACCAGACGGCGAGTGGAAATGAGTTCATCAATGGCACCATCAGCAAAGGTCTTGCGGATGATTTCAGACCAGACGGTCAGATGGTCGATGAACGAAACATCAGCCTCGGGCAAATCTTTGCCAAGATAGTTGACGAGGATCTTCTTTTCGATCTGGACAGTAGGATATTCCTGCTCGACCGTGATCGGGAAACGCTCAAGCCAAGCATCGTCAAGCATGGTCGCAGCAACATAACGCCCATCCTCAGAGCCACGGCCCTTGGTGTTTGCAGTGACCATGATATTAAAGCCATCGGCTGGCTTTACAATCTCACCAGTCTTCTTCACATAGTAAGACTTGCCCTCGAGGATACCCTGGAGGCACATAGCCTTGCCAGGATCAGCACGGTCGGCCTCGTCAATCAGAAGCAAAGCACCGATTTCCATCGCACGGAGTACCGGGCCTTTCATGAACTTGGTCTCGCCATTGATAAGACGGAAACCACCGATCAGATCGTCCTCGTCGGTCTCACGCGACATCTGCACACGGATCATGGCTCGTTTGGCTTTGCTGCAAGCCTGCTCAACCATGAAAGTCTTGCCGTTGCCAGAATGCCCAGAAATGAACACAGGGAAGAACTTGCCAGAGGCGATAATCTTTTCGATCATCTTGAACTCGCCAAAAGGCACATAGTTCTTGTCCTTCTCGGGCACCGCAGCATAATCATGCTCCGACACGGCGTTAGGATCGAACTTGGTAGTGGTAGCCACTGGCTGAGCCTTGCGAATGGGAACGATATCGGCTGCCATAGCGGCAATGGACGTAGTATCAACACTAGCAGCGCCAGAGACGGCAGGCAGCTTGTACTTGCCATGGCTAGCACGATACTCGTCTTTAAAAATCCAACGATAAGAACCCCGCTTGAAATTGCTTGCCAAAGCAAAATCGCAAAGCTCAGAACGAGCCACGACGGCATTAGCACCAAAATGATTGGTAGCCTGCTCAAGGAACTTGGACTGATTGGTATTCATTTCATCGCCCTTTTTTCATCATCATATAAGTATTATAGCACGGATTAGGTCGGATTGTCAATGGTCAAAGCCGCTCGATGGTGGGTTTACCAACAAGTCCAGTAGAAGCCAACAAACGACGCATGAAATCGAAAGCATCCTGTAGGTAACGAAACTTGGCCGTCTCGTCCGACAGAAGCTTGTTTTCATCCTTGAGAGTATATGATACTTTAAACATAGCCATCTCCTTTTGTCATTATGTTACCATTGTAGTTGGTAATGAGGGATTTGTCAACCCCTCATTTTTGCTTTGTATTTATACGGCGATCTTGTCGATAAACTTAGCCAACACAACACGGGACGTACCGCGCTTGGATTGTGCGTTGGCAAACGCGGTTTTCAGTTTACCCTTGGATGAATCCGCAGCAATATCACCCATGCCAGAACTCTCGGTACGCAAGTCTTTACCGCCCTTGATATAGTAGAACTCATTGTGGCCGTACAAGCCGGGCACAATGGCATACTGATTAGAGCGGAAAGACTTAGCCATCAGGTCAGCATCATACCAGTTTGACCCAGCCATCTGGGCGCCGCTGGTAACGTCACGGGCACTGTTGGTAATGTAGAAGCCAACAAGATTGACCTTCATCGTGTCACGGATGAGTTTAGCATACATTGAGGTATATTGATGGTTATGCTCAAAATTCAAACGAATTTGGCGCCTGCTATGCTCGTCGGTCAGGAACGAGGTGCGGTTATTGTGGATGATACTAGAACCAGCCAAATTACCACGTTGACCATTCTGCTTGTGCAGAATATATGATGGATGATCGGACTCACCATCGGTAATCGTCACCATGTTCACAATCTCGAGGTTCTTCTCCTTTGTGAACTTGGTAATGATATCGCGACCAAGCATCAAGGAATCATTGAACGGAGTCGATCCAAGGCTAAGGAACTCAAACGGGTCACGGAATTTATTGAAGATAACATCACGGACATAATGCTTCACATTATTATAGCCAGCAGGAACCAGATCGCATGTGGTATAGTTCTGGATCATACCTGAAATAAGCAATGTGGAACACATGAAATTAAAATCACGCAGGTTCATGCCCTCGTGAAACAATTCCAGCAGTGACAGTTCCGTGTTAGGGTATACGAAATGCTTGTCAACACGATTGTCAATGTTACGCCATTCCGTATTGATTTTAGACCGCATATCGTGGTATTTCAGAGTAGCAGGATGATTGTAACCTGCACCAGACAAGCTCGTCGAGAAACCATAGATACGGTGTGGAATGTTAGCACGGCGACAAAAAGTAGCCAGGGTAATCATCTGTTCAACCGCACCACGGATATGCCCAGACATTGAACCCGACAGGTCGAGATAGACGACAAGCCCGTGGTTCTTACCAGTTGGCAGTACCGTGAGACGACGGAAGATATCCTCGCTGAACTTATAGCTATGAATCTTTGTCGTATCAATGGTACCAGTCTTGGATTGCTTGCTACGGGAATAGGCCGTAGCAGCCTTCTTCATTTCGAACTCCTTGACCATATAATTGATGGCATTGTTATTGTCGCTGCGGAACTTGAAGAACACACGATTGGCAAAAGCCTGATAATTGGCTGCCTTGCCGAGGTTGATATCGTGCTGCGCGAACTTGAGGATATCGCCATACTTCACAATGAAATTGGAGGAGTCGATATCCTTCGGCAGCACCACATAACGGAGCTCCCTGCCGAGCATAGTAGGATCAACCAGATCCTGCATCTTATCGGACAGAGCCTTATCAGTGGTAGCCTCTTCGATGGGACCACCAGACGCACGGCGCGAGGGCTTCGGTTTGTCTTCATCATCACCATCGCCGACTTCATCCTGATCGGACTCGCCTTTTAACCCCTCATCGCCGTCTTCACCGTCTTCCCAATCGTCACCTTCCTCGCCGTCATCATCAAGGGTACGGGTAGAAACGTCACGCTTTTCTTCATCCAGGTCTTCCTCTTCCTGCTCCGCCTTTTCTTTGGCAAAAGCAAGGAGATCATTAGCAAGCTGGACGGCCTCATCCCATGTGTGGATGTCCTCAGCCCGCTTTACAAACACCTGTTCTTCATCCGAGAACGGCACCTGCATATGAGAACCAACCTTGAAATACAGGTTGATACGGTCAATGGTTGACAGTTGATCGGGATTGGTAGACTTCACATTGAAAAAGTCCGACTCGAAAAGCCACTTGTAGCCATCGTGAAAATCACGGCGCGAGCCGGGGAACTTAGCCTTGATCTTGCGCTCGATCCGCGCGTCCTCGACCACATTCAGATAGCCCTGAAATGTGCGCGACACACGGCGGCCGTCTGATTCCTCAACGGCGTCAATAGCACCTTTCCAGCCATCGCACGGAGTCTCAAGGGCGTGCCCGACCTCGTGGAGCACCAGCAGATGATACAGGCTCTCAGTCATTTCCTGCCACATGGGCAGACGCAGGACGCGGTTCTTAACATCAAAAGACGCAGTGACCACGGGTGCATGTTCCACAGCAATGTTCTCAGCCGCGAGCAATTTAGCCAACTTGTCAAGCGCGCCAGGCGATACCAGTTTCTCAGCCATTACCTTCTCCTCAATTCATTATGTATAGTACCACATGGCGCGCGGTTTGTCAACTAGCAATCTCGGTCAAAGTCCTGCCATTCCTGCATCTCGGATGGCTGACCATCGTTGGCTTCTGGCGAAACGTCAAAGGTAAATACCGAAACGTCGCCAGGCAATGCGTTGAAATCAATGGCATCATGGTGCCACGAGAAAAAGGAATCCTCTTCTACGCCAATGCACCAGCATTGACCATGCTCCTCGAGCATCCACTCGGTAAAAGCATCGAGGGCTTCGCAGTCGAATTCATCCAGACCGCTCTCGTCGGAGTTGACAAGCGCGGAAGCCCAATGCGTAGGCAGTTCAAAGGTTACAGTGTCCAAAGCCATGATATCTCTCCTCAGTCGGAAGCCCAATCGGTAAGCTTGTAATCCCAAAAGTCGGCGTAGTTTTTGGCTTCCTCAGCCACCTTATCCACAGCCGTGACCTTACGGCTATAGCCACCACGAATGGCTTTGATTTCTTCCAGCTTGGCAATTAGCTGGTCAATGCCTTGGTTCATCCGTTCATCTAACGTGGTCATAGGATTCTCCTCAGAGGTAAACACGGCGGGTGTTGTCGGTGTCGGCAAACTGGTTGGTAACGCCACGCTCGGGCCGAATGCCGGGCTGCACACCTTCAAAGCCAATCTGCTCGGCATCAAGGTAGTTATAGCCACGGTAGGCGTCGTCGGTGAGGAGTGAAGATTCCAAAAGAACGATAACACCGACCCGCTCATCCCGCGTGGACGAGGGCGAAGCTAACAGACGGTTGGCAATCTCGGTGAGAGTGGAAGCGCGGACAGTTTTGCGAAGGACTTTTCTCATGGTGTAACCTTTCTTAGTGGACGCCGGTCCATTGGACGGTGGGATAATCGCGGAGCACTACATTGCCGCGAGCCTTGTTTTTTGCAGGAGCTTTCCAGCTTGCAGCCTTCAGGATATCGCCCTTGCAGAATTTACCCATATCGGTCATGCAAATGAAGGAGTGAACGGAATTGCCTGCGATAACCTTCACATAGCGGCTACCGATTTCATAGCGGAGACCAGCGTTGAATTCAGCAATCATTTCCTGCTGAACTTGATCGTTGCTATAAGGCGAGCGCGCTTTGAAAGCGGCATAATCAGCGCGGATAGCGGCAAGGTAGAGGTCGAGCTTGCGAATGGAAAACATGGTTGAACCTTTCAATTAGCGAGAAGCAAAGCCGGCATTGCGGAGGGTGGTCAATTTGCGGCCTTGCGAGGCAATGGAAGCAAAGTGGCGAAACGTCTTGACCTTAGCAGTAGAAGTCTCGCAACGGGTCACATTGCCGCCGTTCTGCATGAACTGAGCAATAGCATCTTGGGTTGCTTCGCGAAGGGCTTGACGGCGGTTGGGGTTTGTTGCTACGCTCATGGTGTGTCTCTCGTCTTTCAATTCATCTTATATTCTTATAATAGCAAAGAACCACCTCATTGTCAAGGCTAGAAAAACAAGCAAAAACAATGGCTTAGGGATCATCTCCGCTAAGCCATTGAAATTGTTTGCCAATTATTTTCAGGTATTTTGGTGTTTTTTCAATTATTTTTGAAACATTTTATGTTACTTTTGTGTCGTTCCCTTCAACGCAATGAACCCTGTAAAGGCGTGGTTTTGCCAGAAGGTGTCAACCGCTTGAAAGCCGGCGTCTAGACAGACCTTGATTAGCTCGCCACGGGTGTTTGGTTTGGTCATATGACGGAGCTGATGCTCCTTGTCCATGATATCGTCGGTGGTAAACGTGCGGCGCTTGTAATCATAATAGGTAAAGGTGCGAATTTCATGGATTCGTACATTCTCAGGCATCGTCTTCTCCGCGAAGACAAAAGCACCACCAGGGTTCAATCCATTGAATACGCGACTGATTAGATGCATACGATCATGGTACGGCATGAACTGAAGTGTGAAGATGGACGTGACATATGAACAGTTGTCGAAATAATACCCATTAGCATCACCCTTGTGATATGTGAGGTTGTCGAAATCCTTTTCGTCCTGATCGTATGGTCCCCAAAACTCAGGTTCAATCTCTAGACCTGTATAAATTGCGTTAGGTGCAAACGTGTTCTGGTTAATCATACTCTTTAACATCTTACCTGTCGAGCAACCAATATCGACCACGCTGGTATCATTCTCAACAAAGTACTGGGAGATATCCACAACGTCTTGCCACAGATCACTGTAGCCGCGAATGGATGTGTCGATGTGCGTATCAAAGCCTTCTTCGCGTGTCGCGAACGTGAACTGACCTGTCATTGTGTAGCTTCCTTATAGGGTTTCAATATTTTATTATAGATGTTAGTCGCAAGGGCACCCATCATTTTAGGAGCAACCATGCGCCCGATTCGTTCTGCTTGCTTATCAAAGTTTCCAGACAATATGTAGTCTTCTGGAAGACTCATGATTCGTTTCAACTCTTTGATGGTAAACTTTCTATTCTCTGCGTAATGAAACACACCAGACACAGAAAGCTGTTGCCCTCTCTGCGTTAGAGTAGGGCATGGAAGTTCCGGGCAAGGGCGAATCATATTGAAACATGAACCTGTAGGATTCCATGACCGATACTCAGTATCGCTCGGCTTGGTATGACGCTTGGGATTAAATGGAAGCTTCGTGATCCAATCTTTTTGAAAGCCACCCATCACATAATCCTTAAGCATCTGGATTTCTTCAGGATCATTTTCGATATCTTCAATTGCTTCGCGCAATGAGATGTGTTGACTATTCTCGCTTAGACGACGCCCACCAGAACGAATGATAGGAGTTGTTTCGGGTGGCTTTGTCATTGTCTCGGCATTCATCCAGTTCATACCGATCACACTAGCAACATCACTACGCACACAGACAAAGAACAGTCTCTCACGCGCTTGCGGAACTCCATAATTTGCGGCGCTCAAAACGTGATGCGTGACAACATAACCAGGTTCAATGTTTTCAAATGCGTTCTGAAACTCTACAAGCTTCTTGCGCGCTTCGCCCATTGTGATACCCTTGACGTTTTCTGCAACGATAACCTTAGGCTTGATATCTTTTGCGATGCGAACGAACTCTAGGAATAAATCTTCAATAGCTTCAACAACCATACCATCACTATAAGTTTTGATGCCTGTTTTCGTAAACGTCTCACCCTCGACGAATTCTAGCTCACCATATTCGTCAATCTCAAACGAGCTATCGGTTTTCTTTACAGCACCCTTCCATTGCTTCTCTCGTTTACCAGCAACAGAGAACGCGGAGCAAGGAGGTGACCCATCGAAGATATCAAGTTCACCAGGCTTGAGATTTGCTTCACGAAGAAAATCAAGCCCAGTAAGCTTTTTGATATCGCCTGGGATAATCTTGGTATCTGGAAAATTTGTTGAATATGTCTTTATGGCTTCTTCTACAAATTCATTCATGGCAATAACTTTACCACCGGCGATGCGATAGCCAGTTGATGAACCACCACCACCAGCAAAAGTGGATACGACGGTGAATAGCTCTCGGGCCGAAGACTTTTTGATATCGTCAACTGTGTATGGAATATATTTTGTCAATGTTTTGTCCAATCTTTATTATTTGCATTATAAACAGATTTGAAGAGTTTGTCAAGCGTTTTCTATGCATGTTTCTTTATTCTATTCATTTTCTTTAATTGATTGGTAGCTTGTTCCAAATGAAAACGACTAGCCTTGCTTTGAAAGGTAATGCCATCGAGATGGTCTAGCTCATGAAGAAACACCCTGGCCGTATAGCCTTTGAACATCGTGGTACCAGCAACGCCATCCCAACCAGAGAAACGAACCTCAAACTCTTTGGGGCGCTTCACTTTCATAAACAAACCAGGATATGAAATGCAACCCTCTTCATACACAACAGTATCATCATTCATTGTTACGATGCGTGGATTGAAAACAGAAATCACACTATCGGGGTCGGTAAAGTTACCAATGACAAATGCGCGAGTCATAATGCCAATCTGACACGCGGACAATCCTACACCTTTGTTAGCAATCATCTGTTCCTTCAGCATGTAGAAAAGCTTCTCGGCTGAGAGGATGCTACCATCTTCCATTGTGTAGCCAACATCAAAATTGAATGGCTTACACACTTGCTTCAAACGTGGATCGTTGCCCGGAATAATCATGATATCATCCTACTAAAGTTTTTCTGTTTTGTGAATCGGAGTGTGCTTGTGAACTTATCTTGTAGAACATCGCCCTTATGAGAGATGACGAAGATGTTGGTGTCTTCCACATTATGTATAAGCTTTAGAAACTCGTCACAGCCGTTAGCATCAAGCGAGGCATCAAAAACCTCATCGAGGATAAGTAGATTGGTGTTGACGCTATTCTTCATACGAGCGATGGAACGCCATGTAA
>Ga0304728_1001230_pt1 | contig 18518 bp, 27 predicted proteins | sample C_130625_MF_Meta_FD_190476 | JGI IMG/M metagenome (GOLD analysis project Ga0304728, IMG submission 190476) | Freshwater microbial communities from Lake Croche, Canada to study carbon cycling - C_130625_MF_MetaG (v2) (version 2) | ecosystem: Environmental > Aquatic > Freshwater > Lake | place... | reverse complement strand
CAATTAAATTTTTTCGAACAATTACCACAAGACCTTTCAGGAGCTTTTGGTTTTGTTCCGTGAATTATGATGTCGCTTGGTAATTCTTGACTTCTGCCAGACGTGTCGATTCTCATTTTACAGCCTTTAAGACATAATACCAATTATGATATTATTCAAACATCGCCCCTGATAAAAACACACTGGAGACAAACCTTGTGAATCAAGATTTTCATTCCATTTTTCAAAAAAGCAGCCAGCATTCTCGTTCAATTCGTAAATTTAAAAAGTCAATTGATAGCCCGCACGATGAAACCGGAATAACGGATGAAGTTCTAAGAGAACTAATGCACAGTACAATTCTATCATCAGGAGGCGATCATCTACCACATGAATATCTCATGCCATCGAAAAATGATTCTCCTGAAACATCAGAATGGGTCAATGGCATGCACTCTTTTATTCATTCACACCTATTCGATTGCCTGAAAGGCGTTCCTGAGGATGAAGACATCGGAGAGCATCATATCGTCAAGCCAATTATGCATGCTACAATACATTTCATACGCAACAATCCGCACCCACTGCTAACAAAATCAAGTTCCGTTCTCTTGGATATGATTAAATTATTCGAGTTGCAATCTGAAAAACTTGGAAAATTATCAAATAAATTTTATTATCAAAAGCCAAAAATTATAGAAAAGTCTTTCAGCACTCCTGCATGGCAACGCAAGGCCGGTCAAAATCCCAAAGGTGGATTAAATGCCAAGGGACGGGCCTCAGCAAAAGCTGAAGGTCACAACCTGAAGTCTCCGGTAAAATCAGGAGATAATCCCAGACGTGCGTCGTTTCTTGCAAGGATGGGCGCAAGTCCCGGCCCGGAACACGATGAGCAGGGAAAACCTACCAGACTGTTGCTTGCTCTTCAGGCTTGGGGCGCTTCCAGCAAGGCAGATGCGCGTCGAAAAGCAAAGCAAATAAGCAAGAGATTAGAACAAAAAAGAAAAAGCAATCATGATAGATGATAATTTGTCAAAACTTCTAAAAGAAATAAAAGAAAATGTTTCATTGCTGTCTGATGATAAGCAACTAAAGGATGCCAATGAGGAATCTCTTGAAAAAAGATTGTCAAGCGTTCATTCATACATTGACTCTCTGGAAAAGTCTGCAAAGAACAGCAATAGCGTTTGGGTAAACAACGTTCCTTTCGAGGGAACCAGATACGGACATATCGGCAGTGGAAGCAAGAATGTCCTCCGAAAACCGGGCAGGCCAGTAGGAACCGGAAAAGGACTTACTCCAATAACAAATTTGGCAAACGCTCATAAATCCGGTGGTGGCGGAAAGGAAATTGAAAAGGAAAAAAAAGTACTGAAAGATCATCCTGACATGAAGGTAGGGTCATTTGTTCACGTACAGCATCCACATAAGCATGCTTCGCCAATATGGTGTAAGGTCATTTCATTTGGCTATCACGGAGTAACTGTATCAGAACCATCTGGAACTGTGCACAAGATACGATGGGAAGATGTACACGACGTAAAACCTGCTGCAGAAAATTCTCCAGAAACATTTTTTGAATTAGCCAAACTTTCCGTGCCGATGGCGGGAACTCCAGCAAGTCTGCAAAATCTTGCAGAAATAACAAAGGAACTTAAACTGAAAGGCATGAAAAATATATCTGACATTATTCATGACGGACATGCTCAAAAAAGAGATATGTATAGTCACCTATTAGATACTGGGGCACCTGTGGATCCAATTGAATCCACGTTGGTATCATCTACAAATTCTATCAGTGATCACATGAATCAGTTGATAGAGGAAGCCTTGTCACACGGAGCAAATATTGACAAGGAACTTCTACTGAAATTGCCCAAGAAACGCATTTCAGAAGTTTTGAGGCATCACTTTGAAAAAATAAATCGTAAAAGATCATAGGAATTATGCAAATGGAAACAAGAACAGAAAAATGGGAGGTAACACTTCCTGATGGAACACAAGTGATTGATGAAATCGAGTACGCATTTGTCCTGTCCGTGACGGGAATTCAACTGGAGCAGCAACGCAATCGACGCATCGTTGTGCATCCAGACGGCGAAACTGATACAATGCCGGTGCCTGAAAATTTTTCCCGCAATCGAGAGGATCTGGAGCAGATTTGTTCCGAGTGGAAAAAGGCAGAGGAAGTGTTCTCACAGCGGACAGCCAAACGCGAAGAACTTTACACTATCTACAAGTCTTGGCTAAGCGAACATTTGCATGGTCAGTCATTAATTTCTTTATTCGCTGCAAATGCTTTAACTAAACTCTAATTTCTCCTTTATTATCTTCTACGTATCTTCTACGTAATATACGTAGAAGATACGTAATTTATACGAATCTATAGTTAATCCGTAATTACGTATATATCTATCTATTACGTATCTACTACGTAATATACGTAGTAGATACGTAGGAATTTTTTATTATGACTGAGTATATCGAGAACACATTCAATTACGCAAAAAGACTTAAAGACGCGCCAATTAATAAAGTTTATTGTTGTTCGGCAGATGCGTTATTATGGAGATTGCCCAAACGTTCGGTCGATGTGTTTTTCTTCTCTCCGCCATACAACTTGGCGGATAAGTTTCGCGGAGGAAACCACAACAGAACGGGAGTGAAAATCCAGTACGGGTTACGATTGACCAGCAAAGGGGATGGAACCAGTTTGCCTGAGTCGGTCTATCAGTCACAGCAGCAGATGGTTCTTTCCTTGTGTTACGAAGCATTAAAAACCAATGGTGTGATTTTCTATTCTCACAAGGTAAGACTAAAAAACGGTATTGCCATAAACCCTGGTGATTGGATAAGAAGATCTGGCTTGTTTGTCATACAGGAGATTATTTGGGATAGGTCTTCAACCGCTCAAGGAGATCCAAGACGTTTGCATCCGGTCTATGAAACCATCTACGTTCTTGCGAAAAAGCCTGCCGCAGTATCACATCTTGGGCAGCCGTTCAAGCTGGCGAATAGCGGAAAACGAGTTGGCGGGCCGGGATATTCTGATGTTTGGCATATTCATTCTGGGAACAATCGATCTGTTACAGGACATCCTTGTGCAACTCCCGACGAGATCATCAGCCGATGTTTCAATGTCGTCCCCTTGACAAAGGGCATGCTGGTTTGCGATCCTTATTGCGGAACCGGTTCGACGGGGAGAGTTGCAAGGACTTACGGAGCCGATTACCTTTTGTGTGACGCAGATCCTCATTGGGCTGGCTACGCACACGATATTTTGACGGAGGGAAAAAACGATGGAACATCCGAAGAAGTGTCATACTTGCACGAAGGACGCGACCAAGCTGGTAACAGTGTCGCCGAGGGAGAATATTGAACTATCCGACAAGTATTATGCTTGTGATTCTTGCGCGGATGAACTAAGGCATCGTTTTAGCGGACGTTCTGATCGTCAAGTTACCGTTCATTCTTATCCGAATTGATCGGTTAATTTAATACATATAAACTAATATGTGTTATATGTTTGCTATAATTTCTCCTTACCGTCAATTTATATTTTTGATAGGAGAAGTTTATGGGTGGGAACATAGAGCTGTTTATGATAACAGCTAGGGATGCGGCGACAAAGGAGAGTATCGATATATCGATCTTCTTTGCGTTGATTGAGCATGAGAGTCATTGGGACGCTGCCGCTATAAGTGGTGATGGGGCAATAGGCATTGCACAAATTATGCCGAATTTTCACCCGGCAGTCAATCCAAGAAATCCACAGGATTCCTTATTTTATGCCGCTCGTCTTATCCGGAGTTATCTGGATTTTTATCACGATAGCTACGAGTACGCACTATCGGCATACAATGTCGGAAGTCCTACTGTTAGTTTATGGTCTTTTGTTCCTCAGTGGGAAATGAACAGGTATGTTTTGCCAATACTCGCAAGAGCGCAGCGATATCGTTCGGACGAGACGTTCCTTCGTCTCACGCAGCCGAAAGTACTCGAACCTGTGGCAGATGTGATCATTCCTGCAACAGTTGCAATTGAAACTCCGACTCCAAGTCGAGAAGTGCCCTTCGCTCCAACTTACGAGGTGGCTGATCATCCTCTTTACGTTGGAACGGTCATCCCGGCAGTGGTCTCTCCGACACCTACCCCCACTCCCATTCCGGTTTTTTTGGGACTTGTCCTGATATTGGTATGTTTTTTCCGGGCGAGGTAGCGGGTTGTGTTTTTGTCTGGTAGCATGATGGTGCTGCAAGGGTAACTCAGTTGGTAGAGTATCTGCCTTCCAAGCAGACTGTCGCGAGTTCGAGCCTCGTCCCTTGCTCCATGGCCTCGTAGCTCAGGGGATAGAGCATCAGCCTTCTAAGCTGTTGGTCACAGGTTCAAATCCTGTCGGGGTCACCAATTGACATGAAATTATTTCGTTATTCTGGCAACAAAAAAAAGATGTTGCCGTATTATCTTCCTGTGCCATCTGAAGCGAAGGTGATTGTCGAGCCATACCTTGGGTCTGGTGCATTCTCTCTTGCGCAAAAACAGCCTTCGATTGGATATGAATTAAATCGCGAGGTTTGCGAGGTTTGGTGGTGGTTACAGCAAGTTACTCCATCAGAGTTGTTTGATCTCCGAAACCTGATGGAGGATCGAAAAAAGGCCGCTCACAAGCCTGATGTTCGCGACTTGTCCTTGCCAATCGGGCCTCAGACATATGTTCGCTTGAACTGCACGTCATTGGTAACGGGACAGTTGAGTTCATGGCGCATTTATCCACAGCATCGACTTCCTGTTGAAGAAACAGTAGCCTGTTTGTCTCGGATAAAAGATATCAAGGTTATTTGCGAGAGCGGAGAGAATCATGTTTCATCCTCAGGGGAGTTGGTCTTTGTTGATCCGCCATATTTTGGAACCATTGGTAATTATATTCAAGACATGAATCGGGACATAGACAAAAAAATAGATGTCTTGAAAATATCGCAATTCGTCAAGAGTTTAACATCGCCGGTAATCTTTTCCTATGGTTCAAATGCCCCAGAGTTGTTTCCGGATTTTTCTTGGGTGAAATTATGTACAATAAAATGTCCCAATATGAGACGTGGGGGAACGATAGACCGTGTTGAGTGGGTTTCTTATATAAATTTTCAGGAATACGTATGATTACTACACTTTTTCTATTAACTGCTCTTGTTGGATACATGTACTGGCTTACTATTCGGGAACGAAGGGAAAAGCATGATGACACCTGACACAGTATTCAGTGGGGCACAGATGTTGTTTTTATTCGGTCTCTGTTGTTTTTACTTTATCTTTCCTCGATAGCTCAATGGTAGAGCAACCGGCTGTTAACCGGTAGGTTCTAGGTTCGAATCCTTGTCGAGGAGCCTAAGGAGTCCATATGTTGTTTTTCCTGCTTTTTTACGTTATGCTGATGTATCTGCTTCTGACAGCGTGGCTTTTCCGTTCGTCTCGGTTACGATAAAAGTCCTGTACGTCGATTGTGCCGCTGTAGCTCAGGGGTTAGAGTAGCTGTTTTGTAAACAGCGGGTCGTGGGTTCGAATCCCACTGGCGGCTCCATGAAAATACAAAGTCCATGTATCAACAAATGCAAAGCCAAGGACGGAGTCTGCTCTGGGTGCAATCGCACCATAGAGGAGATCAAGCATTGGCGTGGTTATTCAAATATCGAGAAGCGCACTATTGTTGATCGTTTGAAGAAACAGGCGGAAGAAAAGGTAAAAAATAATGGTGGTGTATGAATCATGGACTGGCTCGTGGTATATTTGGGTCGATGATGCTCCGCGGATGCGCATGGATCTCAGCGAGGAACCCGCTTTGTTTCATATGGATATTACAGGATTGAAGAACGAGGTATGGAATCGTGAGTGAAGATTTTCAGTACTTGCAATTCGGATTGAACCTGCTTTCAACCGTAATGTTGTGCATAATGTTTTACATTGTGTATAACAATACCCCCGGTAAGGGTGGACCCAAAGGACGTAACCCATAATGCCTCATGCATTTCCTGAAAACTTCTCTCCCATTCCAGCCCATGTCGAGCATGATGTGACATTTGATGTTCATTCACACAGGATCGAATGGGACAATCCGTTCTGGGATCGCAAGGTTGTCCTTAATCATTGCGGCTGCGAAGTGACGCTTCCCAAAAAGGCACACAGTTACGGCGTTACTGCGACATGGCATTTTATTTTTGCTGAAATTGATCACCCTAACTGCAAGATGGAAAATCGCACATATCCATTTGTGTCGATTGTTCCTGAAGCATTTGCGCCCAGCAAGGAAGAGATTGGCCGAATGCTCCGGCATGATGATCCGTTTCGAGAACTGGTGCGCGACGACTATACCCATCCTCTTCGGGCAATGGATGGATGTGAAATAGCGGAACTTGAGTCTGTCTGCGAGCATGGCCTACCGTCTTGGCCGTTGTATTTGGACTATCTTTCCACAAAGTGGAGTGATGTTCATTCGCTGCTGCCAAAGGGCAAAGAGCATCCCGACGATGTGGTGAAGCGTGCTTTCATCGAAGCGTCCAAGGAAGAGCGTTGTTTCCAAGAGTCTCAAGATTTCACAGGCTAGAAAATTTTTCTTCAACTTCCTTGTTCTGCAATATAATCTCTGCTCTTCGCGGCAATCCTATATGATACACTTTGCTTTAGTCCAGACAAGGAAACGACATGACCGAACAAAAAGTCGAACGAAAACTATCTCCGGGTGTTCCGTACCCTAAGCCAGAGAAGAAGAAAAAGGGCGGCAAGGGCGGCAAGGAAAAGGCTGCGAGCAATGACGACGAATGAGGAACATCCAGTTCGCATATGCATAATTGGATCTTCCGGTTCGGGCAAGGACACTCTTGCAAATATCCTTGTTGATAAATTGACGAATGTTCATGTCTTGCATTTTGCTGACGAACTCAAGAGACTTTGCGCGACCATGTTGCGTCACGGTATTGTATCGGGCAAAATGCCTGTTGACTTCACTGAAGAAGATTTGATGGGCACTGAAAGTTCCCGTGCTACGTTGCGGACATTTTGGCAGTGGTTCGGAACAGATTTTGTTCGGAATATCGTTCAAAAAGATTATTGGGTTCACGAACTCGACAAGTCAATGAAGCGATTACTGTTAGAGAATCAAAATGCGTCTATCGTTGTGCCTGACTGTCGTTTTGAAAACGAGCACGAGTGGGCAAGGAAGAATAACTTTGTTATGGTAGGCATGTACGGGATGTGGAGGCATCCCTCCGGATTGCCTGATCATTCCAGCGAAGTGACAAATATCCACTTGGAAAGAGATTTGATGTTTACAAACACCGGCACTATTGAGGACATGAAAATGTGGGTAGACGATGTTCTGCTTCCCCATTGCCGCAAGGCACTCTCGTAATCGTATTTCGTCATGAATGCTGTCACATCTCGTGTTGATTTGTATCAATCTGTTAAGCAACCCGATTCTTTCTGCGCGATACTCAGGTGGAATTCCGAAGAGCTGATCCCGGATGAATGTTTTTTTGACATTCAGCGCATGGCAGATGAGCATGCATTTACATTTGAAAATTTCTGTTCGCTTTTGTTTGTTTATCCTTTTTACAAATTAGAGGATCATGAGCGAGATCTTGGTCTTCGTGCAATGCTTATTGATTCATTAACAGATCCGAAGTCATTTCCTGATGAGTGGGAGCTTATTGCAGAGGCCACTCCAGAGTACATTAGGATGATCAAAGATGTCCCGGTCTTGTCTGTTGAAGATCCTGTCCTTTCTGTAGTTGTCAAGAAGCAAGACATTTCCTCAGATGCTTACTTCTTCATTTACGGAGAGTATCCTGCGTGCTGATGTGTACCGTTTGGCTCTGTGGCGCAATGGTAGCGCAGTGGACTTTTAATCCCTTGGTTGCGAGTTCGAATCTCGCCAGAGCCACCATATGAGTCGGGTAACTTGGCGTATTGGCGGAGCAAGGCGATCCGGCGACCTTCAGTGGAATTCTGCGATGGGATGGACGGGATTCATCAATGGTCGCCGCTCCATAGAGGAGCCTAATCCACTGAGCGTTGCGAGCCGCAAACTGTTTGATGATGGATACGTATGTTCAGTGGACATGGAAGATTCGTATTTTACGGATCATGTTTCCATGATTGATGCTGTTTTGCGTGCAGCAATTCATCTCAAGGTTGTCCACGTCCGATGGTTCAAGGGGGGAGTTGAAACGCAGGACTTCTGGTGTCTTTTGCGCCCAGTCGGGCGAATGACGCCATATGACACATGGATCATTGAATCAAATTTCTCTGATATCAGGTGATACTAATGACGAAACTGTATAGATCGGCAATTGATCTTTTAATAAAATTTCTTTTTATTATCATTCTGGTTCTTGCTGGAATTTATTGCAGTGCAATCAATGATAAATTCCGTTCGCTCAACGAGCGAGTGACGATCCTTGAAAAAGGTTCGTCTGCGCAGCAGGTGCGATACTTGGAGTTACTTGCGGGGTTCTGCAATGAGACCAACCAGCGGTCTCGCAAACCCCAAGAACTAAGCCTCGATCAGTGTCGCGAGTACGCAAAAGCGACCTTTAATACGTACTCCAAGGTTCCCACCCCTACGGCTCTTGAGCGTGACACTACACGCAGGGGTCTTGCGGTTCCTGAGCCAACACCCTGTGACCCGCATGTTGCGCTCTGTACAAAGTTCGGCTAGGCTGGGGTGCGAGGATTCGAACCTCGGATGCAGGATTCAAAGTCCCGAGCCTTACCGCTTGGCGACACCCCAGTGCGAGTACAGTATACCGTCCCTTGCGACTGATTGCGAACTGTGCTATGATCAGCACGGCGTCACTGGCGTCCAAGAACTGAAAGTAGAAAATCATGGGATTGTTTGGACACATCACCAAAAGCAATGTTGTGCTGACGCAGCATCAGGAGAAATCTCTGCTAGAAGAGATGCGGATTCTTCCCTATCGCATGATCTCATTCAGGAAAATTATTACTGATTGCGAAAGCATGGGCATTGATTACTCGATCAATGAAGACAATCTGACCGTGGAATCCGAAGACCCCATGTTTCATCGGTACATCGACAGCATGGAAGAGGCGGAATATCGGCGCGAATTGAACTCCCTCCCTCGTTGATCATGTTTGATGATGAGGAAATCTTTCCGCTAATCGTATTTCTGCTTTGCGCTGGTGTTTTGTTTTTTGCATTATACTCAGCGTATCACTGAGTTCGGAGTGTTGCCATGAATCGTTTTGTATTGGATGAAGATCCGGTAGTGGCTGCAACATATCACAACAACAAGCATGTTGTGAAAATGATCCTTGAAGAAGCGCAGATGCTGAGTACCGCTCACCACTTGTCATTCTCGGGAATTTCCGAGGATTTTGCCAGTCGTATTTACAAGCCGACACACAAGAACCATCCATGCTCAGTCTGGGTGCGTGAATCCGAGCAAAATTATTTGTGGGCGTTATCCTTGTTCGCATCCTTGTGCAGGGAGTATTCTCATAGGTATGGCAAGATTCACAAATCCTTCTCGTTGTATCCTTTGCTGTCTCAAGTACCAGAGAATATGCCATCGACGGGATTGACGCCATTTCCTCAGGCAATGCCTGAGTATTGCAAGCGACCGTCTTCCGTGGAAGCATATCGCGAATACTACATCATGGAAAAATCCGACATAGCAAATTGGACAAATCGGGACGTTCCCGAATGGTGGAATGACAGGAAAGATACATGCCAGCACTGAAGATAAAGAACATTGTCTGGAAGGAATACCCAGAGGGAGTTCATCTTCCCACAGAAGCCATTGTCGAAATAAGTGACAGCGAATACGAGGAATGGGATACTAATTCCAACTGGGCTTCTGTGCTGGAATCACATACGGGAGTGGCTGTCAAAAGCCAAGAAGCCCATGTTGTCTTGGTAGATGGCCCGGTATTGAAATACCACACACCTCGATCAGATCAACTTGTCTATTCGGGGCGACTATAACTCACGGACCCATAGCTCAGCGGTTAGAGCATCTCTCTCATAAAGAGCAGGTCGCAGGTTCAAATCCTGCTGGGTCTACCGCCAAAAGGAGGCGAAATGATCAAGAAGATTTCTGATGCTCAGGCTCAATCCATCTTGTCTGCACTCGATGTCCTCATGGAAACGGATATTGCTGTTCGTTCTGGAAATATTGAACGTATCGTTATTGGAGATCTTACGACAGTGATCATCTCTCTTATCGAATCGTTCTCATTTTCTCATCCGGAAATCGAGAAGTCATTTGTCAATGACAACTTGCGAGATATCGCAATGGCGAAGAAAGAAAAAATGATTGCAGAAGAAGCCTCTATGGCGAGGCTTAACTAGGGGCTTTTCGCAATCATGTCTTGATTGACGATTGGCAAGACAAGTTCCGGGTCATTACCATTTGCAGGAATGGTAATGACCCATTCTGCTTTGTACAGGCCACCTATTTTTGTGAATATGGATCGAGATGCAGGAGTAAGTGAATAAGATCCGGGTGTTATTTGCGTATAAGGAACCCGTGTTGAGGGAAACGTGATATTCCCGTCAACATCTTTGACAGTTATGTATACAATGGCATTGTTTATAGGCTCCATTGATCTGGAAACGCTAATGTAGAACATTGTGGTTGCCCCAACAACTGGGGTGGTCACATATGACGTGGCTGAAAGTGCGGGGCCGATGACAGGGTGTATTCGGACTGGATCGTTCATCGTTCATCCTTTACGGCACGAGGGGGAAGATTGCTCCTCCCCCTCGTCGTGATTATATCGAGCAAACCCCGTCTTTGCATCCGTAGGTTGGCATGTCAATGGCATCTGCTGTTACAAACATTTCCTTTTCGATTTCCAGATGGATTTCTTCCGCATTTTTTACGTAATCATCAACCCAGAATGATTGATTTTCAATTTCCTTTGGCATGTATGAATCCAAGGGAATGGCTTTCCCAAAAATGCTCTTGATGTCGAAGTTCTTGCTTCCAAGGTCAATGTTCTGACGATTTTTCAAGTCTTCGGCATTGGTGAACATTACTGAAGCTGCCTTGCTATTCGCGCGATAGACAGCAATTGCCTTTAATCCAAGTTCGTATCCGTACAGGTAGGCGTTTGAGATATCCTCCTCTGTCGCAGATTCTGGCAAGTTGATGGTTTTGGAGATCGCTCCACAAAGAAACGGCTGACATGCAGCCATCATCTCGATGTGCGATTTTGGAGACAAGAACCGTCCTCCAGCAGTTGCTGGAACCGCGGTGTCGAAGATTTCATAGTGGGCAGGAAGAAGGCCGGGTGCATTCTCAACCATTCCTGTCTTGTTTACGTGGTCGAGAATGCCTTGAATGACAGAATCGTCGTAGCCGAGACCTTTCAGGGATGGTTCCAGCAACCTATTGATGATTACTGCATGGCCTCCGCCTGACAGTGCCTTGTATTTGATAAGGGCATAGTCTGGCTCAATGCCAAATGTATCTGCATCCATTGCAAAGGAAATGGTTCCAGTGGGTGCCAGCACAGTTGTCTGGGCATTGCGATATCCATGCTCTTCGCCACGTTGCACTGCTGCTTGCCAGCATGTTTCGGCAGCTTCAACCAGATACCAGTATTCCTTCGGACAAACAAAAATGTTCAATCCTTGTGGATGTTTGGTAATTCCTTCGTAATCTATTCTTTCGAAGGAACCATCTTTTTTCGAAGTGTATTTCTCTCCATGTGTTTGACCCATTGCTGCGCGACGATGATTGCGCATTACACGAAGATGATGCTTCTTGTTTCTCTCATAAGCCGGATATGTGCCAAGAGAAGCCGCAATCCTTGACGAAGTCATATAGGACGTTCCGCCCAAGATTGCAGTAATGGCTCCAGCAATTTGCTGTCCGCTTTTCGATGCATATCCGTGCCCCATGAGCATGAGGAGACCTCCAAGATTGGTGTATCCCAATCCGGTGGTTCGATATTGCATGCTCTTCTGGCAAATATCCTCGGCGGGATATTGAGCCATGGACACTGTTATATCTAGAGCAATTTGCCAAATATCAATGGCGTGCATGAACAGGCTTACGTCAAATGAGTGTTCCTTCTTTTTCGAGGAATCAAAGAACTTGACAAGATTTAGTGAAGCCAAGTTGCATGCGGTTTCATCAAGGAAAAGGTATTCAGAGCATGGGTTACTGGAATTGATGCGACCATCTTCCGGGCAGGTGTGCCACTCATTGATCGTGTCAGTTGCATGCATGCCGGGATCGGCACTGAACCATGTCGCATAGACGGCCTTGTCCCACAGTGTCTTTGCGGGAATCTCCTGAGCCACATGTGACGGATCAGTTACCCAGCGCAACTGCCACATCTTGTTTTCTTTCAAAGCGTCAAAAAACTTGTGACTAAAAGCAATGGTGTTATTACTGTTCATGCCGCGGACGGTCTTGTATGCTTCGTCTTCAAATCCTGCTGACATGCCAGCCTCGATCAGAATGCGAACCATTTTCTCCTGACGCATCTTCCATTCAATGAAATCAATGACTTCTGGATGCGTGTCAGAACAGATGTCCATCTTGGCAGCCCGTCTGGTTTTGCCACCAGACTTGATTGCTCCTCCGCCAACATCGTAGATATCGAGAAAACTCATCATTCCGCTTGAAATTCCGCCACCCGAGACAGGTTCTCCTTTTCCTCGCAATGTCGAGTAGTTGCTTCCTGCGCCACTGCCGAAATAGAAAATCTGTGCTTCTCTCTTCGCTGTATCAAAAATGCCATTTGGGCCGAAGAGATCATCTTTCACTCCAAGGATGAAACATGCGTGAGCCTGACTGTGCTCGTATCCATTAATCGATTTCACAGCCTTCTCAAGAGAGAAGTCGTAGTACCACTGTCCCTTGGCACTACCTTCGATGCCATAGGCCCAGTGCATGCCGGTATTGAACCACTGAGGACTATTGAGGGCACCAAACTGATGGATCATCATGTATGCAAGTTCGTTGTAGTATTTTCTGGCTTCCTCGTCAGATGAAAAATATCCGTACTTAATCCCCCAATAGGTCAGGCAACCGGCAAGCCGGTTCACCACATACTTGAGGGATGTCTCTGGCCCTGTAGGAAGGGCTTTGATGTCAATTCCCATTTCCTTTGCAACATGCTGATCATAGACCCCTGTTGGAAACTGAGGGACTCCAACCCTGCGAAAATACTTCTCTGCCACTTGAATCCGTGCGTTGTCGCTCCAGAAAGACGGAAACTCGACATTGGGGATTACTTTCCCCGATCCAGTTGTCACTGACGTGCGTTCCCACGCAACCGTTGAGAAGACATCAGAACCCGGAGGAATGTTCCTCCCTAAAATTTTTGGAATCGACAAACCGGACTTGACTGTGTGTGTTTCCATGTGTTTCTCCTTGCTGCGATGTGCCTGAAAATAGAATGGATTTCCAATGTGTAGGAGAGATACTACCATGCCGCACTACCCGGCCGTAGGCTGGGTGCCTGTGTTTTGCAAAACGAAGGGTTGACATCCAAAATTCGTCCTTGCTATTAAAAATACTTTGAAGTATACTTCAATCAAAGGAGAAATCAATGTCACAATTAGGAAGATGTTCTTGTGGTCAAACATTCGTAAAAATTATCACTAAAGATTCCGCAACAAACAATGACGTAACTGTTGAAGTTTGTCCTCGATGCGATTTTCACAAGTCTGCAGTTTTAGAGAAGGGCATGGAGAAGGCAGTTAAAAAAGATAAATTTGGGTTTGAAATACTGGAAAAGTAAACTCATGTCAAATTTCGAATACCACAAAATGGCCAACATGTACTCTCCACTTATAGAGGACGTTTTGCCAGACAAGATCAAAGTGGGACAATTGGCACTGTGGAAGAATGACGGAAGAGAGTATCTTGGAAGAGTTGTCGAGGTGGACAACAGGAAAATAACTCTCAAGTTGCAGAAGAGGTGGATGCATCGTACAAAAATTACGGTGAACTGGAGATTTATACAAATAGTTCCAGAAGGATATTCACTCAAGTCTAAAGTTGTTCAGTCAAATGACAGCAGGATTGATGAATTACGAAAAGTAGTTGAGTTCAAGACAAAGAGAAAGTGGGTTCCAGAGCAAAAAATTCCTGATTCCCAAATAGAAACGTACATATCTGAGTGTAAGAATACTTACGAAAACTTATTGTTATATATTGAAGAATTTGAAACTGCGAAAGAAAAAGTTCAGATACTTATCAAGAAACTTAATGATGAGCAAGATTTGTGCCTTAAGCACGGAATACCTGAATCAAAACTTCCCCCAAGATATCAGGCTGTCGATAATACAGTTATTATTCATCGGGGCCGAAGAAAAAAGAATATGGATCATCGAAAAAAATTGCAGGATGTGCGCGAGGAAACAAGAACGCTGTTGAGTGCGCTGCTCATTGCTTCGGGATCACTCGGTGTAACCAGCGACGAGGTTGTTTCGTCACTGTGCGGAATGACTTCTTCCAGTACGCTTGATCTTCCGCTTACTTCACATCGCATCATGGGGATGTTATCTGCATTTTCCCGAAGGAAAGAAGCGGAGATGGTCGATTTCGGACGATGGAGGGCAACGGAGAAGTTGCTATCGGCGTCTCGATCTGGTACGCTGTCAGACAAGCAATAAGCTCAGGAGGGTGAATGAACGCTAATTATATCGACGGGAAACTTGAGGAAGCAGACATGATTCGGATCGTTCGCATGGTTCTCGATCAGGTCAACAACGAGAAAATGAATGCGGAGACAGAAGATCCCAGTTTCTCATACGAGAATATTGAAAAAGAGTTGTCTGAGACCAGAAAGATATATGAAAGATTGACGCAAATCTGTGAGGCAATCATTCCCGAGTCCACAGACAATATTGTTTCCGAGATGGTCGTGGACTGGCTCGGGGTTGCGTACAAATCCAAGATGGGAGCATTGAGGATTCGTCGTGACTTCTTTTATCCATATTCCGAAGAGGAGATTGAATCTGTCATTCAGGCTGGAGAGTTTCTGGAAGACCCTGCGGATCGCATGCAGTTGATTTTGCAGCGCGACATGCGAAATGCTGAGGAAGCGAACTTCGATGACCCTCTTGAAGTGATCCCCATTGTCGAATCTCGCCATCCAGCATATTTCCGTAGCGAGATGTTGGCAAACGGATTGACTGGAGCAATCACTGGTGGTGCAATCTCGTTGCTGATTTCCTTCCTCGCTCTTAGCCTATTGCATTGATTTTCACAGTGAAAGACTTGGTGAACATGTGCCTCCGTTGATTCCGGGTGAGCCTCGGTATTTGTCTAACAGTCAGATTGAACTGCTTCTGGAGTGCAGTTGGAAGCACAAGCTCAAGTACATGGATGATATTTCTGAACCAATGAATGATCATCTCATTGTGGGTTCTTCTGTTCACAAGGCTGTTGAAGTGTATCGACAAGCACAAATCGACGGCATTCTTGGTGAGTGGACGGAAGAGTATCGGAACGAGAAAGTTCACTCAGCGTTGGATGATGAGTTCGACAAATTGGTTCATGATGCAGAGCATGGATATGAGCGTGATGGGAAGGTGCTTCCTGCGCCGGGAATGATCTGGTCGAAGGGCGTGTTCAAGGAAAACGCGCGAAAGTTAGCACACAAGTTAGCAGAGGCGTATTTCTATTGTGTTGCCGAAAGCGACTTGTCCAGTCTGCCGAAGGTGCCACTGGCGTTGATGGAAACCCCAATCACTATTGAGGAAGAGTTTTACGTTCCCATCCCCAATGTTGACAATTGGTTCGCTCGTGGGCGGTTTGACATGAGGACTGCCACGGCGTTGATTGACCTGAAGACAGCGAAGCAGCGATTCTCCCAACGGGACATGGACAAGAAAACCCAGCCGTCTTTCTACACGTTTGCTTGGCACTCGTATTCTGGACAACTTCTTCCAGAGTTCCGATATCACCTGTTGATAAAGCCAACCATGTCTGTCTGGTCTCCGTCATCAGGGCAGCCTCCGCCAGAAAACATTTCAGCATACAGAACGGCTGTTCAGGCTACCCGTAGGCGAAAGGCGGAAATTGACTGGTTTGAAGACTACCTGCGTCAACAGATATTTCAGATTGAGGCGAATGCTCAAGTTCGTCGTCCCAACGCGGATTTCTGTGACTACTGCGGGGTTGCCCGACATTGCAAGCCGTGGCTTGCGAAACCGGGTCAGGCGTGATATGATGTACGCAGCACCGAAGCAAACGTTTCGGGGTGAGTAAAAGTGCCTGATCTTTGGCGGTCAGGCAATGGGTTAGGAGCAACGCCGTGGGTTCACTGAATAAGATCATGTTGATCGGCAATGTCGGGAAAGACCCCGAGTTGAAGTACTCCAAGACTGGTGATCCGTTTGCAACGTTTTCCCTTGCTACCTCGCAGGGATATACGCCGAAGGGGGGCACTGATCGTCAGGAGACAACCGAGTGGCACCGGATCATCGTCTGGCGTCAGTTGGCGGAACAGGCTGAGAAGTTCGTCAAGAAGGGTCGCAAGTTGTACATCGAGGGCCGTGTCCAGACACGTTCCTATCAGGATGCGAACAATCAGACCCAGAAGATTTATGAGATCGTGGCAACGCAGATGGAGTTCTTGGACAGCCCCAAGGATTTCCCGGCCAATGGTGGAACCGAACCTATCGGCAGCGGCACGACGCTCGCATCCCGTACTCCGTCCCGTTACAAGGACGAGAACCTTGACCTTGACGATCTTCCCGACGCTTTCTAGTCGTTGATCGTTTATCACGAATAAGAACCGCGAGGTTGGCGAAAGCTGGCCTTCGCGGTTTTTTGTTAGGAGAAGAGATGAGACTTATATTGCAGATCGCGGCGTTCCTCGGCATTGTCTTTGGGAAGATGCTTCTTTCCTTTCGGCACGGGTACATGCTTTCCGAAGTAAACAATGGAAAGAAAAACCAAAAAACGGCCATGTTCCAGTCTTCACATAATCTGGCCATTGAAGTTCTTGGTCGTCAAAACGAGGTCTTGATTAACCATCTGATGACTCTTCACTCAAGATTGATGGAGGAAGTGATTCTGGCCGATGACAAAAAAGGTGATGATCGTTTTCAGGAAATCTCCTGTCGCGGGGAAGACATGGAGATCATCCGAAAATATGTTGACGCAGTTGCCGAGGGAGCAGTAAAGGAAACCGCAGCGTGGGCATCCACTTCCATGTCTTCGTTCAATCTGACGTTGGATCATGTGTCAATGGAAGTGGATGCCCCATCAGAAAGAGACAGGCCTCATGACATTCTGGTCATTTTCCATGTCATTGGAACTGGAGAGAATGCGCTGCGATTTCAGGCAGAAGCCAGTCGCAAATTGAAGGCTTTGCTTGAGGGAACTGAAGTGGGAGAGATGCTTCGCGTTGACGTTCGTTGGAAGTGACGTTCACGCATTGATCAGTTGATCCACCCGGTTGATCCTCTGGGCAATCCAACGCGCAACAGGTACTGACCACGCATTCCCAATGGCACGATAGCGGTTGCTGTCCGCAGCAACCGCTTTCCCTTTGTATGGGATTGCCGTGAAGTCATCGGGAAATCCCTGTAGACGCTCACATTCACGCGGGGTCAGCCGTCTGACCATCTGGCGGTAGAACAAGGCTTGTCCTTGCGCTCCGTCAAGCGTGTGAGCCTGTTCGTGGGCCACACCGTGTCCGTTGGCATTGGTGTTGGCGGTGCGCACCATCATCGCGACATGGAGTTGACTCATAGCCGCTACGGGTGGAGACGGCATTCCGACATCTACTTTTGAGTAGTTTGCTGGATGCGTGATCTGCACGAGATCAAATGGCATTGGCTGCGCGAGGATGCGTCCAGTGTAGGCATCCTGTCCCGAATAACTGCCGGGATGGGTATCGGCGCAGAGTGCCCCTACGGTGTTCGCAACGAAGGTTATTCCGTTGGGGTCGCTTCTTGGGCCACTAGTTGCAATGCTTTCACCAGTGGTTCCGGCAGGATCTTGCCCCTGCGTTGTGCCCTTCTCAGGATGCCTGTCGCCGCTTTTGGGGTCAAACAGAACCGATCCAGCGATGCTTCCATTGGTTGAACGATATCCGACAACAAAGAGCCTTTTCCGTCGCTGGGGCAGTCCGAACCATTGCGTGTCCAAGACACGCCAAGCGACACTATACCCTGCGTCTGCCAGCGACCGGAGGAAGAGGCCAAAATCCCGTCCACCAGCACTACTGAGGACACCGGGAACGTTTTCCCAGAGGAGCCAGCGAGCATTTGCTCGTTGGGCAAATCGTCCAAACTCAAGAGAGAGTTCCCCCCGAGAGTCAGCCAACCCTCCCCGTTGTCCAGCGACTGAGAATGCTTGGCAAGGGGTTCCTCCACAAACAAGGTCAACTGTGGGGACATCTTCGATTTTCGTGAAGTCGCCATGAAGTGGAACATCCTTCCAGTAGTGACTGAGAATAGCGCGGGGAAAATCCGCAATCTCAGAAAATCCCTTGCATTCCCAACCGAGGTCTGAGAATGCCAACTTGTCTGCTCCAATACCAGAGCA
>Ga0304728_1001229_pt1 | contig 18519 bp, 15 predicted proteins | sample C_130625_MF_Meta_FD_190476 | JGI IMG/M metagenome (GOLD analysis project Ga0304728, IMG submission 190476) | Freshwater microbial communities from Lake Croche, Canada to study carbon cycling - C_130625_MF_MetaG (v2) (version 2) | ecosystem: Environmental > Aquatic > Freshwater > Lake | place... | reverse complement strand
TTCCGGCAAGATCTGAAACTTTGAAGTTTCAAATTCCAGCAAGCCAAGCGATTCATCAAATGAACTCATGGGCTAGCCAACCTCTCCCCTTATCTGCAAGTACATGGATAGGAGACTCTCAAAGCGGTGAACTATGGATTAGGCTCGCTGGAGCAAATGCAGCAGTTGTCGCTGCGATCCAAAAAATGCAACAACTTTTGCCTGCTGAAATCATTGAAAAATCCCAAGCAAATATCTTTTGGGCGAGTATTCGTGAACAAACCCACCCATTTTTTTCTCATTCAAACGAAAATTTATGGCGGTTTGCTGTTAATCCTTTATCTAGTCCATTTCTAACTGAACATATAACAATGATGGAGTGGTTTGGAGGTCAACGTTGGATTAAAGGAAACTTAAATCGTGAAGAAGCTCAAAGTCTTGCATCTCAAAACCAAGGATATGCAACTTTATTTCGAAATAACAGAAACGACTCTGGTAGCGTATTTACCCCTCTGACCGCTAACCCTCTTACTGCGCCTTTAGCTATCGTGCAAAAAAGAGTTCAAAAAGCCTTTGACCCCCACGGGATTTTCCAAACTGGAAGAATGCCTTATTAATCTATGCAAACCGATTTATCACCTCATTTAGCAAATCATCCTGATGGATTAGAAGCTCAAAAGCTTTTATCCAATTGCGTCCATTGCGGCTTTTGTACCGCTACTTGCCCAACTTATCAACTGTTGGGCGATGAACTTGATGGTCCACGTGGACGAATTTATCTTATCAAACAAATGGCTGAAGGAGCAATCGCCACTGAAAAAACACGTACCCATTTAGATCGTTGTTTAACTTGTCGGAATTGTGAAAGTACTTGTCCAAGTGGAGTTCAATATGGGCACCTCTTAGATATTGGAAGAAAATGGGCTGAGGAGCAAACTGCCGCAAGACCTATTCAAGAGCGTGTTGTAAGGTGGTTATTAAAAGAAACATTAACTAGGCCTGAAATTTTTTCCCCCGCATTGAAAATTGGAAGAGCAATCAGACCTGCCTTACCTAAATCACTTCAGAAAAAAATTCCAATATCTTTTTTTAGTGACCCAATTCAATACAAACAAGTTTCAGAATGTAAAGAAAAAATGTTGTTTTTGGCTGGTTGTGTTCAACCAAGTATGTTACCGAATATTAACGAAGCTACTAGGCGAGTTCTTCAGTTTTTACAGATTGAATTAATTACACCAAATGCTGCTGGATGTTGTGGTGCATTAAGACACCATTTAAATGATCACACTGGTGGTCAAAGTGAGATACGCAACAATATTGATGCTTGGTGGCCAGTCATTGAAAAAGAAAATATTTCAGCGATCGTCATGAATGCTTCTGGATGTGGTGTCATGGTCAAAGATTATGGATATTTGTTACGCGACGACCCTCAATATGCCGCTAAAGCTCAAAAAATCAGCTCCTTAACGAAAGATATTAGTGAAATTTTGCCAGATTATATCGAGCAACTGCAAGCCAAAATTGGGGCTGGTACAAAGCCTGGGGTAACTTATCATCCTCCATGCACACTTCAGCATGGTCAGAAAGTACAAGGAAAAGTAGAAAGCATACTTTCACAATTGGGCGTCAAAATCAATCTTTGTGAGGATAGTCACATATGTTGCGGTTCAGCAGGGACATATTCTATTTTGCAAGAATCTTTATCAACACAATTGCGAGAACAAAAATTACATCATCTGATGCAAGCATGTCATACTAACCAATCTGAATTTATTGTGTCAGGTAATGTTGGTTGTATTACTCATTTACAAAATGATCAAATACCAGTAACTCATTGGATAGAAATTGTTGATCAATTGATATCAAAAGCACCTTAATCTCATGAACCCTATTGCAGAAAATCTTGTACAAGTAAACAGTCGTATTCAACGTGCTTGTGAAATTGCGAAAAGAGCCCGAAAAGACGTAAACTTAGTTGCTGTTTCAAAAACACATTCCGCAGAAATGGTCAGAGCGGCTTATGAAGCTGGTCAAATTGCTTTTGGAGAAAACTATGTCCAAGAGGGTGTTGATAAAATTGAGTCTTTACAGGACATCCGACAGCGATTAACTTGGCACTTTATAGGTCCAATCCAAAGTAATAAAACACGCTTTATTGCCGAATCATTTGATTGGGTTCAAAGTATTGATCGTCTCAAGATTGCCCAAAGACTTTCTGAGCAAAGACCACGCGACTTAACCGATTTAAATATTTGTTTACAAGTTAATATTTCTGGTGAATCTTCGAAAAGTGGGGTCTCCACTAGGGAGGCTTTATTGACTTGCTTGGACTTAGTTGAACTACCAAACTTATCCCTTAGAGGTTTAATGGCGATACCTGAACCTGGTGCATCAATACAATCGATGAAAGAGTTTTATCAACTATTTATTGAAATACAAAAACACTTAAAGAAACATCAATTTAAGACTCAATTTGATACTTTATCAATTGGAATGTCAGATGATCTAGAGCAATCAATACAAGCTGGAAGTACGATGGTGAGAATAGGGACTGCCATATTTGGTGCCCGAAAGATTGAAGAAGACCAAGAAGACTTAAATATCGAACAATGACAGCATCTGAAAACATTAAAATTGCATTTTTAGGCGGTGGCAATATGGCTAGTGCCATGATTAGCGGCCTCATTCAACAAGGCTTTTTACCTAATAATTTATTAGCTATAGACCCGCTCCCAACCGCACGAACTTCCTTGAGTGACCAATTTAATATTCGTACAGCGACGGATGTCTCTCAGTGTGAAAACTTTCTAGAAGTTTCTCAATTAATTATTTTATGCGTCAAGCCTCAACAACTCTTAGAAGCAATTACTCAATTAAATGTGAGCCTTGCGCATTTATCTGGTCCACAAATATTAACACTTAGTATTGTTGCTGGCGTAAGGATTGCTGACATAGCTAAAAAATTAGGCCATTCAAGGATTGTGCGAGCAATGCCCAATACCCCCGCATTGATTCAAAAGGGCATTACCGGGTTATATGCAGGTCAACATGTCAATCAACAAGACATTCAGCTGATCAATATGGTTTGTCAATCGATAGGAACTTCTCTGTGGGTCAATCAAGAGGTTCTATTAGATACTGTGACTGCGATTTCCGGGAGTGGTCCTGCTTACGTTTTTTCGATGATTGAACATCTCACAAACAGTGGTATTCAATTGGGATTGACTGCAGAACAGGCCAAGTTATTAGCCACTCATACAGTTATTGGGGCGGGGCAATTAGCCTTAAGCTCCCAAGACTCTGCTAGTCAATTACGAGAAAAAGTTACATCAAAAGGTGGTACTACTTTTGCCGCTCTAGAAATACTCAATCAACGATCTTGGGGCTTAGCTTTAGAAGATGCTGTAAAGGCAGCAAACCAACGTGCCAAAGAAATGGGTGACGAATTTAGTGAGAAATAATCATCTCGAATAATACGCCAAAGCCACACCTAAAAAAAGTATGGCTCCAAGCCAGTTATTATGATTAAATGCTGCAAAACATTTGATGCGATCTCTTGTTTTCACCAAAGTGTAGTGATACACCGCACAAAGTATCGCCCCTATCCAGCCAATCCAAAACCAAATATTCAAGTTTTCTTGGTTGGCTAAAAAAGCCATAATCGCAAAAAATAAAATATAGCAAGTAACTATGGCTGTTACTTCATATCTTCCAAAAGTGATCGCCGAAGTTTTAATGCCAATTTTTATATCATCATCGCGATCAACCATTGCATAAGCAGTATCATACGCAATCGCCCAAAAGATATTACCCAACAACATCAGCCATGCTTGCCATGGAACCGTATTTAATTCCGCCGCATAAGTCATTGGTATCCCAAACCCAAAGGCAACTCCTAATACTGCTTGCGGCATGGAAAAAAATCGTTTTGTAAATGGGTAAATGACTGCGATTAATAATGCAACAAAAGATAATTGAATAGTTAGCCAATTAAGACGTAAAACTAAAGCAAAGGCAATCAATGCTAATGTTCCTGCCACCATTAATGTTTCTTTTCCACTAATTTTTCCAGAGGTAAGTGGTCTTTTTTCAGTTCGTTTTACATGTCGATCAAAATCACGATCCGCATAGTCATTCACCGCACATCCAGCACTTCGCATCAGTAAAGTCCCAAGTGAAAATATAAGAATATGCTCAAGCGAGGGTTGTCCATGACTGGCAAACCAAAGTGCCCATAAAGTGGGCCAAAGTAGTAAAACTGTTCCAATCGGCTTATGAAGTCGAACTAAGTATGCATACTGAATAAGTCGATCCATCAAACGCATCTTACAACCACTTCACATCGTTTAATTCACAATACTTGACTGTCTTTGCAAGTGCTTGAACTGCTGGAGATCGAATGTGTCCTTTTCTGAAAACTAAAACAACGCGTCTAAATGGCTGAGGGTCTACAAAGGGTATGTATTTCACCAAGGTTTCTTTATGATCGTGCTTGGAAACCGCCGCACGTGGTAGTACCGAAATTCCAATACCCCCCATCACCATTTGTCGAATTGTTTCTAAAGATGAACCTTCATAGTTTTTAGGTCCTTCTTCAAGGAAGAATTTTGTACGATTGAGTTCTGGACATACTTGTAAAACATGATCTCGAAAGCAATGTCCCGCTCCTAATAGAAGCATATTTTGTGAGGCTAATTCATTAGGTTCAATTGCAGTACGATTTTTCCATTCATGGACAGCTGGTACTGTGACCAAATAGGGCTCGTCATATAATTCGATGATTTCTAATCCGGATGTATTGAAAGGCTCTGCCAAAATTGCACAGTCCAACTCATCTTGTTTAATCATTTCTAGAATAGAAGATGTAAATGTTTCATATAGAAATAATGGAATTTCTGGCAAACTATCTTTAGCCTGACGAACTAGTCTAGGTAATAAATAAGGTGCAATTGTGTAGATGGCTCCTAAGCGCAAAGGGCCTTTCATTGGGTCCACTCCAATTTTTGCCATTTCCGAAAAACGCTTTGCTTCCTCTAAAACACGATGTGCTTGTTCAATTAATAACTTTCCTTGAGGAGTTAACGTAATTTCACCCGTATGTCTTTGAAAAATTTGTACCCCAAGTTCATCTTCTAATTTTTTGACCGCTACTGATAATGTGGGTTGAGATACAAAACAAATTTGTGAAGCACGACCAAAATGCTTTTCTTTTGCTACAGCCACAATATATCGAAGTTCGGTCAGCGTCATTTTATGCTTTAAGATAATCTACTCGGGATCCCAACCAACGTTGCAAGTGAAGCTCAGCTAATTGTGGAGAAGTATTTAATATATCATGTGCAAAATCCTTCACTAGAGATACTAACCAAGCATCCCTTTGTAAATTAACAAAGCGCAACATAGCCTCTCCAGACTGTTTTGACCCCAATAACTCCCCAGGTCCTCGCAGTAATAAATCCTGTTCTGCAATTACAAAGCCATCGGTATTTTCACGTAAGACCTTAAGTCGTTCTTTAGCTGCCATAGATAATTGTTCGCCATAGAGCAAAATGCATACGGATTCAACCTGACCACGCCCAACCCGTCCTCGAAGTTGGTGTATTTGTGAATAACCAAAACGCTCCGCATGCTCGATGACCATTAAGCTTGCATTAGGGACATCAACTCCAACCTCAATAACGGTTGTACTGACCAATAATTGGAGTACGCCTTGTTTAAAATGCTGCATGATGGTCGACTTCTCCTCACTCGACATCTTCCCATGAATCATGCCTACTTTAAATTCTACTAATTCTTGACTTAATGCCTCATAGGTATCCACAACTGTTTGTAACTGTAGTACTTCTGATTCCTCAATTAATGGACAAACCCAATAAGCCTGACGCCCCTTTTTTAACTCTTCACGGATACCCATAACAACTTCAGGACGCCTTGAATCTCTCAAGGTTTTTGTAATAATGGGTGTTCTTCCAGGAGGTAATTCATCAATTACAGATACTTCCAAATCCGCATAATAGGTCATTGCCAATGTTCGAGGGATTGGCGTAGCTGACATCATCAATTGATGTGCATAGATTGCTTCTGCCCCCTGCTGTCCATGAAATTGCAATCTTTGACGAACACCAAAGCGATGCTGTTCATCAATAATGGCAAGCCCCAAATGAGCAAATTCAACGCCATCTTGTATCAGAGCATGAGTACCAATCGCGAGTTGTGCTTTTCCACTACCGATTTTTTCTTGTGCCGCTTTCTTATCTTTGGCTTTTAAACTTCCTGTTAACCAAGTGATTTCTATGTTCAGTTGAGAAAACCATGGAAACAGCTTCTGATAGTGCTGTTCTGCAAGAATTTCAGTCGGAGCCATAAAAGCGACTTGGTACCCTTGATCAATTGCATGTGCAGCAGCTAACGCTGCAACTGCGGTTTTGCCACTTCCAACATCTCCTTGTAAAAGGCGATTCATTGGATAAGGATTTGCTAAATCTTGCGCAATTTCTGACCATACTTTTTGCTGTGCACGGGTTAAAGTAAAAGGAAATAACTTTAAAAGTTCTTTAACCAAGCCACCCTCTTGAAGGGGCATTTGTACAGCTTTTCTCTTTCTTCTTTCTATGTGCGCTCTTTGTAAAGATATTTGCTGGGCAAGTAATTCCTCAAACTGAATTCTTCGCCATGCAGGATGGGTTCTTTCTAACAAAGCATTTTTATCTGTTTGTGGGGTAGGGTAATGTAGTGTAAATATTGACTCTTCGAGACTTGGGAGTTCTTTTAAAAAGGCATACTTCGGTTGATCAATTTGCTTCAGGGGAATAATTTCTCTAAGAAATTGCTTAACTGAATTATCTTTTAATCCCTTTTCAATACCTCGTCGAACGGTTAATTGACTTACCCCTGCAATGGTTGAATAAATGGGCGTTAATTGATCTGGTAAAGGAGTTTGTGGCAACACAGATTTTACTGAGGGGTGAACCATTTCAGGACCAAAAAAACCTGGCTTCACTTCACCTCGAACCCTCAAGAAGTTTCCTATCGCCATTTGTTTTTGTTGGCTTGGGTAGAAATTTAAAAAACGCAGAATTAATTCACCCTCTTCATCAGCAATTGTCACAACTAATTGTCGGCGAGGACGAAATTTCACTTCACATTGAATCACCTTACCTTGAGTTTGGACTGGGTCTAAACTAATACCTGAGGTGGCTTGCTCAATCGATATAAGCGCTGTCTCATCTTCATATCGAATAGGTAGGTGTAATGCAAGTGCAGCTGGTGTATTTAATCCAAGTCGAGATAAAGGTGATTTACTTTCTGCCATTTAGTTTACGTATTACGATTAGAATATTCCATTTACTATTGTCCTTTTATGCAACTTTCTGATTTCGACTATGAACTTCCTCAAGAGTTAATTGCTCAGTTTCCACTCCCCAGTAGAAGCTCGAGTAGATTACTCATTGTTCATCAAGATCAAGATCAGATCAATCCAAAGCTCCAAGATGCTTATTTTAAGGACATTAATCACCTTTTAAAAAAAGGGGATTTACTCGTCTTCAATGATACTAAAGTGATTCCAGCAAGAATACATGGCTTTAAACCAACCGGTGGAAAAATAGAAGTTTTAGTCGAGCGAGTTTTGACTGAATATCAGGTGCTGTGTCAAATTAAGTCTTCAAAAGCTATTCTGCCAAATGCCACCTTACTATTGGGAAGTACTAGTGCTCCTACCAAGGTGAAAGTCATTGAACGTCAGACAAGTACTCATCCTGTTACTTCTGAAATAGAGGCCTCACCGTTTTACATCATCGAATTTCCTCATAATGCCCTAGAGATGCTCCAAGCCATTGGAGAACTTCCTTTACCACCTTACATTAGGCATAGTGCAAATCTAGACGATGAGAATCGTTACCAAACTATTTATGCCACTAATCCAGGAGCGGTAGCAGCACCTACAGCAGGACTTCATTTTGATGAAAGCACGCTTCTTCAGTTACAAAAACAAGGTGTAGAAATTGCGAAATTAACGCTTCACGTGGGTTCTGGAACTTTTTCCCCTGTTCGTCATGAGGATTTATCTGCCCACCAAATGCATTTTGAGCGGTATGTCATCCCTCCAGAGACAAGGAATGCAATTGATCTCGCACAAATGGAAAAAAGAAGAATTATCTGTGTCGGTACCACTTCTTTGCGCGCCCTAGAATCCTCAGTGACTATGGGCGATAATGGCGATACTAATTTATTTATCACTCCAGGTTATCAATTTCAAGTCGTGGACGCTCTCATTACAAACTTTCATTTACCTAAATCTACTCTATTAATGCTCGTTAGTGCTTTTAGTGGTTATCAAACCATGCAGATTGCATATCAGCATGCTATTAAAAATAAATATCGTTTTTTTAGTTATGGGGATGCGATGTTCTTAGAAAGGTCTTCGTCTTGAGTGAGGATCGTCTGCAATTTAAGGTAAGTCACCAGGATACTCATTCGCATGCCCGGCGTGCAAGTTTTGTATTGCCCCATGGTAAATTACAAACCCCTATGTTTATGCCAGTTGGAACTTATGGGACTGTAAAAGCCCTTACTCCTAGAGATTTACATGAGGCTAAAGCACAGATTATTTTAGGTAATACCTTTCATTTATGGCTTCGTCCCGGACTTGATGTTATTCAATCCTTTGGTGGACTGCATCGTTTTATGGGCTGGGATCTCCCCATTTTGACGGATTCTGGTGGTTTTCAAGTATTTAGTTTAGGAGCTCTGCGAAAAATTTCAGAGGAAGGGGTAACTTTTTCCTCACCAGTCAATGGTGACAAACTCTTTATGTCTCCTGAAGTTTCTATGGAAATTCAAGTGGGCTTAAACAGTGATATTGCCATGCAATTTGATGAATGCACCCCGTATGAGACAAACGGTGTACCTACCGATGAAAAAACTGTTCGAACGTCCCTAGAGTTATCTTTACGCTGGGGGCAACGAAGTATCAATCGCTTTAGAGAGTTGAATCAAACGAATGCCCTTTTTGGAATTGTTCAAGGTGGTATGTTTGAGGGCTTAAGAAGTTACTCTCTAGAAAAGATTGCAGCGCAAGGATTTGATGGAACCGCAATCGGCGGCTTATCCGTTGGTGAACCCAAGCCTGATTTTGAAAGAGTATTGAGATTTATTGGTCATCAATTACCTGTCAATAAACCTAGATACCTAATGGGAGTAGGGACGCCAGAAGATCTTGTTTTTTCGGTTGGGCAAGGTATCGATATGTTTGATTGTGTAATGCCTACGCGAAATGCGCGGAATGGTTGGCTTTTTACGCGTTTTGGCGACTTAAAACTGCGAAATGCGAGTTATAAAAATGATGAGCGCCCTTTAGATCCGACTTGTACTTGCTACTCGTGTAAAAACTTTAGTCGAGCATACTTACATCACCTGCAAAAAGTAAATGAAATACTCGGTGCGCAACTCAATACGATTCATAACATTCATTACTATTTGAATTTAATGTCTGAAATTCGTGTATCTTTAGAAAATCATCAATTCCGTGAATTTACCCAACAATTTCAAAATGATCGGCAAATTGGCACACTTGAAAATCCATCTTTAGATTCTTTCGATATAAATTCATAAGTCCGTTAAAATCTATCTAAATTTAACGACAACCCAATTTCTCACTTTTTAAGGATTATTTATGTTTATTAACAATGCATATGCTCAATTTGGTGGTGCTGGTGGCGCTGATAGTGGTCTTTCTTCAATCATCATGATGATCGGTATGTTTGCCGTACTTTATTTCATCATGATTAGGCCTCAAATGAAGCGTCAAAAAGAATTAAAAGCCATGCTAGAGTCATTGGCAAAAGGCGATGAAGTTTCAACTGCTAGTGGCCTCATGGGTAGAATTACTGAACTCAATGATCAGTACGTTAGTGTTGAATTAGCTGCTAATTTAACTGTCAAAATGCAAAAATCCGCTATTGCTGCTGTTCTTCCTAAAGACACTCTTAAATCTATCTAAGTAAACGCATGAATCGCTACCCTCTTTGGAAATATATCGTTATTGGAGTTGCCTTACTCATAGGAGTCATTTATTCGATTCCTAACCTTTTTGGTGAGGTTCCAGCGATTCAAATTGCTCCTGCACGCTCTAGTCTTAAGTTAGATGCGAAACTGCATGAAAAAATAGATGCGGCTTTGCAAAAAGCAGATCTTCTTAAAAATCAAACAGGTTTTGAAGAATCTCCTACTGATGGTGTCATCAGAATTCGTTTTAACGATACAGACTCTCAATTAAAAGCAAAAGATATTATTGAAAAAGAGATTAATCCTGATCTTAAGAATCCTGATTACATTGTTGCATTGTCTTTAGTATCCAATACGCCAAAAAGTTTAACGAGTATTAATGCTTACCCTATGCCTTTAGGTCTTGATCTTCGTGGTGGAGTTTATTTTTTACTCAAAGTGGATATGCAAGGCGCAATTGATAAAAAACTCAATGCCTTGGCAAGTGATGCAAGAAGCAGGTTGCGTGACAAGACAATCCGTTATCAAAGTATCGATAAATCAAATGGTCAATTAGTGATTAAATTTGCGAGTGCTGATGAAGCGAATAAAGCAAATACTGTTTTACTAGATGCAATCCCAGATATGAGTTTTAAACTAGATAAAACAATTGATTCTTTTTTATTAACTGGTGTTTTCAAACCAGCGGCTCTTCAATCTACTCAAGAAAATGCCCTAAACCAAAATATCATCACTCTAAATAAACGTGTCAATGAACTTGCAGTAAAAGAACCTGTGATTCAAAAACAAGGTAATGATCGTATTGTCGTTCAGCTTCCTGGTGTTCAAGATACTTCAAGAGCAAAAGATATTATCGGCAGAACAGCTACACTTGAAGCAAGGTTGGCTGACCCGGTTCAATCAACAATAGGCCTGCAAGAATCTCCTCCTCTAGGAATGGATTCTTTTAAGTTTGGTGATCGTCAAGGTGTCTTTAAAAAATCCATCATCATCACAGGCGATCGCATTATTGATGCTAGTGCTGGTTTTGATCAAAATCAACGCCCTTCAGTCAACCTAACACTGGATGCGGCTGGTGGTCGTGCCATGCAAGAAATAACTCGAGAGAATCTCCAAAAGCCGATGGGGATGATTTTGTTTGAAAAAGGTAAAGGTGAAGTTTTAACAATTGCAACAATCCAAGGTGAGTTTGGTTCTAAATTTCAGATTACTGGGCAACCGACCACTCAAAGCGCCAATGATTTAGCTCTTTTATTAAGAGCTGGTTCATTAGCAGCCCCAATGGAGATTATTGAAGAAAGAACTATTGGTCCAAGTCTTGGTGCTGAAAATATCGAAAAAGGCTTTAAATCTCTGATTTATGGCTTTTTAGCCATCGCTATTTTTATGATCGCTTATTACATGTTATTTGGTGCGTTTTCGGTTGTGGCACTTGCAGTCAACCTCTTACTCTTAATTGCTGTCTTATCTATGCTGCAAGCAACACTCAGCTTACCGGGTATTGCTGCGATGGCCTTAGCTTTAGGTATGGCGATTGACTCAAACGTTCTCATCAATGAGAGGATTCGGGAAGAATTACGTCAAGGTACTGGGCCTCAATTAGCAATCGCTACGGGCTTTGATAAAGCCTGGGCCACTATTTTCGACTCGAATGTCACGACTTTGATTGCTGGTTTAGCTCTTCTCGCATTTGGATCTGGTCCGATTAAAGGCTTTGCCATCGTTCATTGCTTAGGTATTTTGACCTCGATGTTCTCAGCGGTATTTTTCTCACGCGGCGTAGTTAATCTTTGGTATGGCGCTAAGAAAAAACTTCAATCAGTTTCTATAGGATAAACAAATGGAATTTTTTCGTATCCAAAAAGATATTCCTTTTATGCGTTATGCATTAATTTTGAATGCTATATCTTTGATCACTTTTATCGCTGCAGTTTTCTTCCTTTGGCAAAAGGGCCTTAATCTGTCTATTGAATTTACGGGTGGGACAGTTATTGAGGTTCAGTATGAACAATCAGCTGATTTAGAAACAATCCGCAGTAGCGTTGCTAGCCTTGGATACGGCGAGGTCAATGTACAAAACTTTGGTAGTTCAAAAGATGTCATGATTCGTCTACCTCTGATTAAAAACTCAGATGGCACAATGATGTCCTCTACAGATCAAAGTAATTCTGTTGTCAGTAAGTTGCAAGAAACCAATCCCCAAGTCAAATTACAAAGAGTGGAATACGTAGGGCCTCAAGTCGGCGAAGAGCTTTTATACGGAGGTATTAAAGCCTTACTATTTGTAGTAATTGGTATTGTGATTTACTTATCAATCCGATTTGAGTGGAAGTTTGCTGTTGCAGGTATTGTTGCGAACTTACATGACGTTGTCATCATCTTAGGTTTTTTTGCATTTTTTCAATGGGAGTTTTCACTCTCTGTGTTGGCTGCTGTCTTAGCTGTTCTGGGATACTCTGTGAATGAATCTGTGGTCATATTTGATCGTATTCGAGAAAATTTCCGTAAGTTCCGTAAATTAGATACTCCAGACATCATTGATAGTGCGATTACCAGCACGATGAGCCGAACAATCATTACCCATGGTAGTACGCAAATGATGGTGTTAGCTATGTTATTTTTTGGTGGTGCAACCTTGCATTACTTTGCAGTAGCTCTGACTATCGGTATTTTGTTTGGTATTTATTCTTCTGTGTTCGTTGCTGCTGCAATAGCCATGTGGTTAGGCGTTCGACGCGAAGATTTGATTAAGTCAGAAAACAAAGTAGATAAAGATCAAGTTACCAAAGACGATCCCAATTACGGCGCTAAGGTTTGACATAATAGAACCCTATCTATGTAGGGTTCTATTATTCCGCAGTGATACCTTGGTCTTTAATAATTTTTGCCCATCGCTGTGCATCTTTTTCTACAATCTCTTTAAACGCTTGCGAACTACTCGTTGCCGGATCTAATCCTTGAGCTCCAAAGATAGTTTTTATTTCTGGGTCTACCAAAATCTCTCTCAAGGCATTACTTAAGCGGTTCAAATCATCGTTAGGAACGCCCTTAGGTGCCATCATGCCAAACCACATCGAGACATCAATCTCGCCAATTTTTAACTCTGAAAATGTCGGAATTTGACTAGCGATTGGATTGCGTTTTTTTGATCCAATCGCAAGCGCACGTAATTTTCCAGATTTAATATGGCCATTGGCAACGTGAACTGGCAAAAACATAGAGTCAATTTGACTGCCTAATAAATCAGTGACTGCAGGTGCTGTGCCTTTATATGGCACATGTAATATTTTGACTCCAGTAATATGTTCAAGAGCTTCCATCCCTAAATGATGAGGAGTGCCAATGCCTGGTGAGCCATAAGTCAGTTTTCCTGGGTTTGATTTTGCAGCAGCCAAGAATTCAGCAACATTCTTGTAGGGGGAATTACTTGGTACAACTAAAACTAAATCACCATATGCGGCTAAAGTCATCGGTACTAAGTCGGTTAATGGATCAAAGGTCGCCTTCGGATAAAGGGATCTATTCATGACAATCGTATTAACAGTTACCAATAATGTAGTGCCATCTGGCTTGGCTCTCACTACTGCCTCTGTGCCTATATTGCCGGAAGCGCCTGCACGATTATCTACAATCACTGGCTGACCCATTTTTTCAGATAACTTAGGAGCTACTGCACGCGCTATCGTGTCGGGACCTGTACCCGGCGTAAACGGCACAACTAGTTTAATTGGAGCGCCACCTTGTATTGGACCGCTCTGACCAAATGCAATTTGGGTAAAACATGCGCCAATTAAAACGATTTTTTTAATACACTGAATTTTCATCATTTAAGCCGCAACAGTTTGTTTATCGTAGCCAGCGACAGTTTTATAGCGCTGTGTAATTGCTTCCATCTCTTCATTGGAAATAATATCTTCGATTTTATTAAATGGTTTATCTTCTGAACGCTCCCATACTTCGCGAAGAATTGCATCTGGGGGATTAATTCGGTTCATACGCACCACATTACCAGTTGCCTCTAAACGAACATCTTCGTATTTTTTGAGTGCGGTTTCTACATCACGCTCTTGAGTCAAAAATTTCGCTAATGATTGTGCGTCCAGAATAGATTGCCCAGCGCCATTAGACCCCCTAGGGTACATTGGGTGAGCGGCATCGCCTAACAGCGTAACCTTTCCACGGGACCAAAATGGTAATGGCTCTTGATCAATCATTGGGAACTCTAAAATTGACTCGGCGCCACGGATAAGAGCTGGTACATCTAACCAGTCAAAATGCCAATCTTCAAATGCCCCAATAAAGTCTTCTAAACGACCTTGTTTATTCCAGTCTCTTTCGAGGTGATTCGGTGTTTCAAGTTCAGCAACCCAGTTAATCAGTTGACTACCCTGTCCATCAATATTGTTTCTGATTGGATAGATGACCATCTTGCCATGCGTTAGCCAACCCGCACGAACCATACTTGCCTCGGATAAGAAGGGTTTCCACTTGGTAACACCACGCCACATATTGACACCTGAATAAAGTGGCTTTCCTTCTAGAGGATGAAGTTGCTTACGAATAATGGAGTGCACTCCATCACAGGCAATGACAGCATCTGCTTGAACAGCTTTCTCGGTCAAGTCATCTGATCTTGATTTTTTAAAATAAGCAATTCCCGTCTCTTCATCCACTTTTGTGCAGTCTAAGCCTAAATGTAAATGCTCTTTTCCTACTCGTTGTAAAAAGGCTTCAAGCAAAACCATCTGTAAATCACCGCGATGAATTGAATATTGTGGCCATGCATATCCTGCTAATCTGCCTGAAGGTTCAGCATAGATTTTTTGACCAAAGCGATTAAAGAAAATAGCTTCTTTAGTTAACACACCCTTTTTAGAGAGCTCTTCCTCTAAACCTAGGGATTCGCATAAAAACCTACTCGCGTGGGGCAAAATATTGATGCCTACTCCGATAGGCTTAATCTCTGGAACAGACTCATAAACATCACATGAAATGCCAGCGTGATGAGCTGCAAGCGCCATGGTAAGTCCGCCAATACCTGCTCCAATAATTGTTATATGCATACGATCTCCATGTTAAGAATGTAAAATATAGCATGTGTGTAAAAACTTTACCTGACCAATCCTTCACCCTTTGTCTAAATTCAGGGCAGATTTAAGTAATTAATGGTTTTTGTGGTCGCACCTTGGTGGTGCTTGGCAAATTCACTACAAAAAAGAGACATGTTCTCAATCTTTTGGGGACAACTCTGGAAATCTTGAAAAAGATTGAATAATTCATTTTCAATTTGGATGGGTGTTGACTTTCTTAATGGAATAGCAATTCCAGCAACTATTGCGGCTTGACTAATATCGGCAAAATTATATGTTGAGGGGCCTAAAATCACTGGCTTGCCGAGAGAAATCGGTTCAATTAAGTTTTGTCCACCAGTCCCCATGAGAGTTCCTCCCATGACAACATAATCTGCCATGGATAAATAACTGGCCATTTCGCCCATCGTATCCCCAATTAATACATCCTGAGTCAGATTAATTGGTGAGGTAATCATGCTTCGTTTGGTATATGCAATATGTTGTTGATTCAGAAATCTCTCAATCTCTATCGTTCTTGGAAGATGTCTAGGAACAATCACTAAAAGAGGCTTTGGATCTTGCAGTTGTCCCCAAGCGCGAATTACCATTTCTTCTTCCCCCTCTCTAGAGCTTGCAAGGGTTATGACTTGACGATTACTAAGACTCTTCTTCCATAATTGTCCATATGAAATTTGCTCAGGAGCAAGTTGTACATCAAATTTGAGATTACCAGTAACAGGACAGTTTTGTATCCCCAAGGTTTCATAATGCTTTGCATCGCTTTGGGTCTGAGCTAGTATTTTTTCAAACAGACTAAATAACTCTTTACTCAAATTACCAAATTTTGCGAAATTTAAACTACTCTTTAAGGATAGGCGGCCGTTAATCAGATAGATGGGTAGTTTGTTTTTTGAAAAAAATAAAATGCTAGGCCACACCTCGGTTTCCATCATAAGCCCTTTGCTGGGCTTAAATTGGCGTAAAAAACGAGATATTGGCCAACAAAAATCATATGGCAAATAACATTGTTTTAAAACACCTTGATTGATATAGCTTTGAAAAAGATCGGCACCAGTTTTGCGACCAGTTGGTGTTGTATGAGTCAATAATATTCGGTGTTTACTAGCAACTAAAGCATGGATCAAAGGTGCTGATGCCCTAGTCTCACCTACCGAAACCGCATGTACCCAAATAGCATTTGTAAAGGCTTCGCCTTTGTAAAAGCCTATTCTTTCAAGGATATGAGCTCGGTAGCTAGGTTCTTTTCGCCCCTTCCACCAGAGTCTTACCAAAACAAAAGGTAACACCACATGCCATAGGCATTGATAAACCATCATCACCAATACAAATACACCAGAAATTGGTTGATTTTTTTTGCTCATTGTTTAAATCAACAATTTATTTAGCTTGTAGTCTAAGGGTTAATTCAACAGCTTTACCTACATAATTACTTGGAGTCATCGCAAGTAATTCATCTTTAGCAGTTTGCGGAATATCTAAGCCCAAAATAAATGTCTGGATACCCTCTTTAGTGATCACCTTGCCTCTTGTTAATTCCTTTAATTGCTCGTAAGGGTTTGGCACTTGATAACGTCTCATGACGGTCTGAATCGGCTCAGCTAAAACTTCCCAACAAGCATCCAAATCTTCTGCAAGACGAGCATGATTGGTTTCTAATTTGCGTAACCCACGTAAAGCACTATCGTAGGCAAGTAAGGTATGGCCTAAGGCATTCCCTAAATTACGTAGAACGGTAGAATCCGTTAAATCTCTTTGCCAACGTGAAATCGGTAATTTTTCAGATAAATGTCGCAGTAATGCATTGGCAATACCTAAATTACCTTCTGAGTTTTCAAAATCAATAGGATTAACCTTATGTGGCATTGTGGAAGAACCAATTTCACCCTCTTTGGTTTTTTGCTTGAAGTATCCCCAGGCAATATATCCCCAAATATCACGGTTCATGTCTAATAAAATCGTATTGGCTCGTGCAAAAGCATCAAATAACTCCGCCATCGCATCATGAGGCTCAATTTGAATCGTATAAGGATTGAACTCCAAACCTAGGCGCTCTTGCACTACCTGCTTGGAAAAAGCCTCCCAATCCACATCTGGATAAGCCGAAAGATGGGCATTGTAATTACCTACAGCGCCATTCATTTTTCCGGTCATGCGTACTTTTTGAATATTTTGGATGGCACGCTCTAGACGCTTAGCGATATTGGCCATCTCTTTACCTAAAGTGGTAGGTGATGCAGGCTGGCCGTGTGTTCTAGATAACATCGGAACTTCTGCATTCGTAATCGCTAGATCGGTTAGAGCCTGTAATAATTCCGCCAACTTGGGAAGCATCACTTGATTAACAGCACCTGTGAGCATCATTCCATGAGAGGTATTATTAATATCCTCAGATGTACATGCAAAATGAATAAATTCACTAGCCTTTTCTAGCTCAACATCACCTTTTACCTGCTCTTTTAGCCAATACTCGACTGCTTTAACATCATGATTTGTAACGGATTCAATCTCTTTAATACGCTGTGCATGACTTTCGTTAAAGTTTTCCACAAGCATTAAAAGTTTTTTCTCTGCTTCAGAACTAAAACTTGGAATATCTTTCAAACGAGCTTGGGAAAGGGCAATTAGCCAATGAATCTCTACTTTGACGCGGTGATGCATAAAAGCAGCTTCGGAAAGCCAGGGTCTTAAGGCATCTGTCTTAGAGGCATAGCGCCCATCGATGGGTGATAAAGCAGAGAGTGTGGATAATGTATTGGTCACAGTTTATGATTAAGTTGAAATAATGTTCTCTATTTTATTCTTTATCATTAGCGTATTCTATTTTTAACGGGAAGTAATTATGAAATTAATTGGTACACCAGCAAGTCCATTTGTTAGAAAAACGAGGATTGCTTTTTTAGAAAAGAAAATTGATGTAGCTTTTGTGGTGGAAGATGTCTGGAATCCTGACTCAACTTTACAAAGCTTAAATCCTTTGTGCAAAGTACCTACATTAGTGATGGATGATGGTGGAGTCATGTATGACTCGCGTGTGATTGTTGAATATGCAGATACTCTGAGTCCCGTAGGGCATTTGATTCCATCTTCTGGCAAAGAAAAAGCAGCGGTTAAAACTTGGGAAGCACTTTGTGATGGTATTTTAGACGCTGCAGTTCTCACACGCCTAGAGAGGAACTGGGGACCAAGGGGGCAAAACATTAGTCAAGAATGGATCAATCGCCAATTAAGCAAAATCAACGCGGGTTTAAAAGCAATCTCAGAGGGGCTTGGCTCTAACGCCTGGTGCTACAACAATCAATTTAGTCTTGCTGATATCGCGGTTGGTAGTGTATGTGGGTATTTATTATTCAGATTCCCAGAAATCCATTGGCAAGATGATTATCCTAACTTGGCGAGTTTTTACGAAAAACTTAGCCAACGTCCATCATTTAAAGAAACTCCT
>Ga0304728_1001227_pt1 | contig 18526 bp, 17 predicted proteins | sample C_130625_MF_Meta_FD_190476 | JGI IMG/M metagenome (GOLD analysis project Ga0304728, IMG submission 190476) | Freshwater microbial communities from Lake Croche, Canada to study carbon cycling - C_130625_MF_MetaG (v2) (version 2) | ecosystem: Environmental > Aquatic > Freshwater > Lake | place... | reverse complement strand
TTACAAGGGAAGTATGTTTGGCACTTTCAATGGTGTGAAAAAAATTAAAACTAAAAAAATAGAATACTACTACGACGAAGAAACATTTGAATATGGGGAGAAAGAAACTGAAGCAACGGAGGATATGCCTATATTCACTTTAGGTTTTTCTATCGACCGCAATGACATTCCAGAATTAGTTTTGAAACATCTTAGCAAACTAACGAGTTTGTTTGAGCAACATGAAGATTATTGGAAATTTAACAATGCTATCTTAGATGCTGCACCCTTATTTATGATCAATCGAAATGGATTATTCATTTTAACCAATGATGAAGATTTAGCGCTAAATCACGTAAATGGTTATGGAAAAGATGCTTTGTCGAAAAAGACAGCTCGATCATTAAAACATGATGGATTCATGAATGGCTTTGTAGATATTTCAGGAACCTTAAATCGTTTTCCAAGTGATCTTTTAAATCAAAGACAATCGGATATGGTAAATGCCCTGAAAGGGAAATCTGGTAAATTATATTTAAAATCAACCAAAACCTCAAAGAGCAGCACTAACTTCCTATTAACTTATTCCTTTGTTGGAGAGGATAAATCAGGAAAACATATGCTAGACTTAATCAATACTATGTATATTTTCTCCAAGTAGAATAATGTATAAAAAATCATTTGTCATTATTATTTTAGCGCTAACTCTAGCAAGTTTTTTATTTTTCATGCCTTATTTTTTCGCAAAAAAAACTCCTGCAAGAATGATTGATCGTTTGCCTGATTGTGATTTTATTGGACAAACTGACCTTCTTAATTTGGCAAAAGAAACAAGCGGAATGCTGTATCATTTTAAAATACCTTTTCGAGATCTAGGTTCTGCGGAATTTATATTGGGACAAGGGAAAATTTATGGTCTAGATTTACAAAAGCCTGTTTATTTGTTTGGTAACACTCAGGGAGATCTCGGCGCAATGATTTCTTTGAGTGATAGCAGTAAAACAAGGCAAGCAATTGATAAAATTAGAAAGAAAGCAGTGCTGTCTGATTCCTCTAGTAAACAGCATGTTGTATATTATTTACCAGAAATAAAACTTTATATTCATTACGGTCAGCAGTATTTATTGCTTTATAAAGGAAAATCTTTTAGAAAAATACAAAAACGTATTAGTGAAGCAAAATTCCACAGTGTAAGTCCATTATGGAAATCATATTTATCTAAAAAAATATTTAAAAAAGAGCATTTAGTTCTCTACTCTGAATGGTCTGAGATCAAGAAAGCAGGTTTTGATTATGCTATTCTAGCGCATGACAGTGATTCATCAAACTTAGAAATTAAATATTATTTGAAAAAAAATAAGTGCTTTAATTTCGAACCTAAAACGAATGGTTTAGGATTTGAAGGAGCTGAAAACGCTGATCGATCTATTAATATTCATATGGATGTTTCTAAATTAAAAAATTCTGCTAATGATCCACTCAAAAGTCTTCTTGCGAAATTGGGTAAAAAAATAAGTTTCCCCACCCAAGCATTTTTTGACTCTTGGGGTGGTGATCTGTCCTTTTTTGAGGGTGGAAAACAAATGGCAAAAGAACGCATCATAGTTTCAGAATTGGACGAAGATTTTAATATTACTGAGGTAGAGAAATATCAAGATGTTGTTGTGTCGGGGTATTCTGTATTATTTAACACCAATGAAAAGGGAGAAATATTTTTCAATCAATTATTCAAAAAAGGATTGTTGCGCAAAGATGAGGGTGGCTATAGATTTTTATTCTCTCCATTATTAAAAATGAATAAAAAAGAAGGTTATTATCAATTTTATTCTGGGCAAAATGCTCCTAAAATGATTCCTTCATTGGACAATAAACTAAATTGGAAATTTAAGGGAACTTCTTATCTATTTCGTTTAGACTCTATCAATCAGAAAGAGATTTTTGGATCTGTTCGGTTTCCTACAGACAAACTTTTAAAGAAACTTAAATTAAAATCCAGTTACTAATCAATTGGAATTGCCATTTGAAATTGTGCTTCATTATCTTTAATCCAATGGAGCAATTCTGTTATTTCTTGTAGATCATTTGATGTAACCAATTGGGTGCGATATTCTTTAAAATGAGCTATTCCTTTAAAATAATTGGTGTAATGTCTTTTCATTTCAGCCAAAGCCAGATTCATCCCTTTCCATTCTACACTCATCATGAGATGGTCTAGGGTAGCTTCTACTCTATCTTTAATGCTTGGTGCAGCAAGATGATTTCCGGTTGCCATAAAGTGCTTGACCTCATTAAAAAACCAGGGGTTCCCTATACTCGCGCGACCAATCATAATGCCATCAATGCCATAACGGTCTTTATATAAAAGTGCCTTTTCAGGAGAATCAATATCTCCATTTCCAAAAATTGGAATGTGCATCCTTGGATTATTTTTCACCTCACCAATCAGCGTCCAATCAGCATCACCCTTATACAATTGAACTCGAGTGCGGCCATGAATTGAAATGGCTTCCACACCTACATCTTGTAATTTTTCAGCGGTACTCACGACGAATTTTGTTTTATCATCCCAGCCCAAACGCGTCTTAACCGTTACAGGAATATTGGTAGCTTTTACGATTTCATCTGTCATGCGAATTAGCTTCGGAATATCTTGCAACATACCAGCCCCTGCCCCTTTACAGGTAACTTTCTTAACTGGGCAACCGAAATTAATATCTATAATATCCGGATTGGTTTTTTCGATAATCTTAGTTGCCTCGCGCATACTGTCAATATCATAACCGAAAATTTGAATACCTACAGGGCGTTCATAAGAATAAATATCCATTTTCTGAACGCTTTTTGCTGCATCTCGAATCAGACCTTCTGAGGAAATAAATTCAGTGTACATCAAATCAGCACCATGTTTTTTACATAAAGCTCTAAAAGGCGGATCGCTTACATCCTCCATAGGAGCGAGTAATAATGGAAATTCACCTAATTCAATATCTCTAATTTTTACCATTTAACCTAAATTTGGAAATTGAGCGTAAACATCCTTGAGGTATTTTTTTAATTCTTGCTCGTTTTCTTTCTTTAATACGAGCAGGATATTATCAGATTCAACGACAATCATACTTTCCAATCCGTCCAAAACTACCAGTTTTTCGGATGGGACATGTACTAAACAATCTTTAGAATTATACATCAATACTTTTGATCCAACTACGGCATTGTTATTTGAATCTTTATCTAAATGATCCGTTAAACTTCCCCAAGTACCCAAATCACTCCAATCAAAGTCTGCCAAAACTACTGAAATATTTTTCGCGTGCTCCATTATGGCAAAATCAATAGAAATATCTTCACATTTTTGAAAAGCATTTAAGACAAGATTCTTCTCGTCTTGCGCATGATACATTTGTTCATTGGCACAGAAAAGATCAAATAATGAGGCTTGATATGTTTTAAAAGCTTCTATGATTGTTGCTGCCTTCCAAACAAAAATTCCCGCATTCCAATAATAATTTCCAGCAGCAACAAACTCTTGAGCCGTTTCAATATTGGGTTTTTCCCTAAATTGCAGTACCTTGTTTACACTACCTGGATTTTTATTGGCCTCTTTATCAAATTCAATATAACCATAACCTGTATCAGGTCGTGTCGGATGAATGCCAAGGGTGACCAATTGTTCCTCATTTACAGCAGTTGCAACGGCAGTGTCAATCAACTCACAAAAACGATTCGTATCAATAATAAGATGATCTGAAGGGGCAATAATCAATACTGCTTCTTTATTTACAGCATAAATCTTGGAGGAAGCGTAAGCAATACAAGGTGCAGTATTTTTACGCAAAGGCTCACAAATTACTTGAGATGCAGTAAGTTCAGGCAATTGCTGCAAGACCAAGTCTAGATAATCCTCATTGGTTAAAATATAAATTTGATCGTCTGGACAAATTTTCTGCATGCGCTCAAAACTTAAGCGAAGCAATGATTTCCCAATTCCCAGTACATCTAAAAATTGTTTTGGATAGCTTGATGTGGATTTAGGCCAAAATCGACTTCCTACACCACCTGCCATTATCAGGCAATATTTATTGTTTATCATAATTCAATTATAGTAACTTTTGCTAATGCATGCACTAAATATATTTTTCCGGTACTTGTTTCTTGACATTCATAGCGCGTTCTGCGCTTATTTAATTTTACAAAACATTTTCCATTGAGTACAAAGGTAGTGTTTTTGGATATTTGTTCTAAACATAGCGCCGGGTCTTCAACCTTTCGGTCATATTGAAACAATGCTCTGCTTAAATGAATGTCAGAACATGAAGAAGCCTTGGTGTTTGTCAAAGAACGCATTAAAGCGTTTTCAATATCTTTCGGCAGTTGCTTACTATCAATAATGGGGATCAATAAAGTTCTATAAGCTGATTTCCATTCTTCACCATGAGGTAAAACTTTATTATTATAATTTAAATAGGTGTGATAATGAGCAAATTCATGCAGTGAAGTAATCAAAAATGCATAGGGATTTAAATCGCCATTTACCGTAATAACAGGCTTTGGAAGATCAGTGCCATAGCGAAAATCACCTAATTTAGTTTTTCTGCCTTTTACCACCTTAAACTTAACATTGGTTCCAATTAATAAATCTGCTAACATAGGAGCAAATTCTATGGGAACATATTTTTTAAAAATATCGGAATATGCAGTTCTTTTTTTCATGGTTTTCAGGATGTAAAAATATAAAAGTAAAAGTACCTTAGAACATTGCAGTGAAAATAATCCTTAAATTAGCACCATGAAAATGTTGGGAAACATAGGTAAGTATTTCTTAATGATGAAGGTCGTTTTTACCAGACCAAAGAAATGGGGTATATTTTGGCGACTGCTATTCAACGAGATTCAATTAATTGGCGTCAATTCGATTCCAATTGTAATCCTTATGTCTTCCTTTATGGGGGGTGTAATCGCCTTACAAACGGCATCCAATATGTCAAGTCCCCTATTACCCGCCTATACCGTTGGATATATAACCCAATCAAGTACTATTCTAGAATTCTCGCCCACTATTATTTCACTTATCCTAGCAGGTAAAATAGGATCAAATATCGCCTCTGAAATTGGAACTATGCGTATTTCTGAACAAATTGATGCCCTCGAAATCATGGGTGTGAATTCCTTGAACCATTTGGTACTGCCTAAAATTATTGCAGCGATCCTCTTTTTTCCGATTCTTGTAATATTCTCAATGTTTATGAGTCTAATGGGCGGTTATTTCTCCTTAGTATTATCAGATTTAACCAGTACAGAAACTTATATTTTAGGTATTCGCGCATTTTTTGAAGTTGGAAATATTTATTATGCACTTACTAAAACAGTGGTATTCGGTTTCATTATTGTTTCTGTCTCGTCATTTTATGGTTACTATGCCAAAGGAGGTGCATTGCAAGTTGGTGAATCGTCTACCAAAGCTGTTGTTGCTAGTATGGTAAGTATTTTAATTGCAAATTTCATTTTGACACAAATGATATTATTATAATGATTGAAGTAAAAAATATCAATAAATCATTCAAAGAACAACAAATTCTGTTTGACATTTCCTCCACATTTGAAAAAGGAAAGGTCAACTTAATTATTGGTCAATCTGGTCATGGCAAATCGGTTCTTGCCAAATGTATGGTAGGCTTACATGAAATTGACAGCGGAGAAATATTTTTCGATGGAAGAGATTTTGCCGCTATGGATAGGGTGGAGAAAACTCAAATTCGCGAAGAAATCGGAATGTTATTTCAAGGATCTGCGTTATTTGACTCTCTTACTGTAGAACAAAATGTCATGTTTCCCTTGACTATGTTTACCAAAATGACCAAAAAAGAAATGCAAGACCGTGTTGATTTTTGTTTAGACAGAGTAAATTTAAGTGGTAAGAATAAATTATTTCCATCAGAATGCTCAGGAGGAATGCAAAAAAGAGTCGGTATTGCTAGAGCCATTGCAATGAACCCTAAATATTTGTTTTGTGATGAACCGAATTCTGGATTAGATCCATTAACTTCTATTGTAATAGATAAATTAATTAAAGACATAACTTACGAATACAATATCACAACCATTGTAATTACACACGATATGAGTAGTGTAATGGAAATAGGCGATCATATACTTTTTATTCATAAAGGCAATAATTGGTGGGAAGGAAATCGTGATTCAATCATAAATGCTGAAAATCCTGAGATCATTAATTTTGTTTATGCCTCTGAATTCATGAAAAAAATCAGGACTTCCATGCAAGAAAAAAAACACATATAGCAAACCTAGTTGCTTGTATTTTTTAAAAATAGCATTATCTTTGCATCCCTATTCAAAAGAACGCTTTTGAATTTTGAAGAACAAATAAATCGTTTTTCATTTGAAATCCATGCGGATGTGGTGAAATTGGTAGACACGCCAGACTTAGGATCTGGTGCCGAGAGGTATGCGGGTTCGAGTCCCTCCATCCGCACTATTAGGTCTCGCCTTTAAAAAGCGAGGCCTTTTTTATTTACACTAATTAAAGTTAAAAAAGAATGATTATTACTAGAGAAAATGTAGATGCTTTGAATGCAAACCTGCAGGTAAAAATTACAGCAGAGGACTATTCGAATAAAGTAAAAAACGCTTTAGAAAAATATCGTAAAACAGCAAAAATACCCGGGTTTCGCCCTGGAAATGTTCCAATGGGAATGATTCAAAAGCAATACGGGCAAACTGTCTTGGCTGAAGAATTAAATAAATTAGCGAATGACGGTGTCTATAATTTCATCACAGAAAATAAAATTGTAATACTTGGAAATCCAATTCCAAAAAGTGATGCAGAAGTAAAAGGAGACTTCAATGCACCTGGTGATTTTGAATTTACTTTTGAAATCGGATTGTCACCAACAATTGATATGTCGAAAGCAATGAATGGTAAGTTTGATTATACGACCATTAAGGTAGACAACAAATTAATCGATCAGCAAGTTGAAGACTTAAGAAGGCGTTATGGTAAATTATCCTCCGTTGAAACCGCTGAATCTAAGGATATGATCTTGGGTGTATTTAATGAGCTGGGGGAAGATGGATCGATCAAAGAAAATGGAATCAGTAATAGCACCACCATATCACTAGAATTTTTAAAAGAAAAGAGTGCAAGTAACTTACTTCTTGGAAAAAAAATAGGAGATACTTTTGAGCTAGATCCTACTGCTGTTTCTAAAGATGCAAAAGATAAATCTACTTTATTAGGAATTAGTGAGGAAGCTGTTGCTCAGTTAAACAGTAAGTTTGAATTCACCATTACAGATATCAAACGCATGGAAATGGCTGAAATGAATTCGGAATTGTTTGGTAAACTTTTTCAAGAAGGTGAAGTGAATTCGGAGGAAGATTTAAGGAATCGTGTGAAAACTGATATGGAACAAATGTTTTCTAAAGATGCAGATAAATTATTGACAAGAAATGTATTCAATACTATTATGGAGAAAACTAATGTTGATTTCCCTAGTGCTTTCTTGAAAAGATGGATTCGTATGACAAACGAAAAGCCAGTAACGGAAGAGGAAATTGAACAAGATTTTGAGGCATACTTGCAATCTTTGAAATGGCAATTGATTCAAACTAAAATATTCAAGGACAACGATATTCAATTATCGCAGATGGAAGTTATTGAACATACTAAAGAATTGCTTAGAGGAAATTATGCGCAATACGGAATTCCTGCACCAGACGATAAAGAATTGATTGAAACTGCTGCTCGCTTATTGCAAGATAAAGAACAAGCAAACGGAATTTATGATCAATTAGCAGAACAAAAATTAACCAATTTCTTTAAAGCAAATGTTACTTTAAACAATAAATCAGTTTCCTACGATGACTTTGTTGCATTAGCAGGTAAATAATTTAATTATTTAATTTTAAAGAGGGCATCTGCCCTCTTTTTTTTACTTCATATTTTTAAATTGTTATCATAAGATAATGTTTGTTAAAGGAATTTGAAAAAACGAGATAAATTGAATAGCGTTTCCTATTTTTGTACTATTAAAAAATTCACAAATTAAAAAACATAAAATGTCGACATTAGTAGGTAAAAAGGCACCATCATTCAGCGCAGCAGCGGTAGTTAACGGTGGTCAAGTGGTTCCTGATTTTTCATTGGACCAATTTATAGGAAAGAATCATGTCTTATTCTTTTTTTATCCAAAGGATTTTACATTCGTTTGCCCTTCAGAATTACATGCATTTCAAGCTGCATTAGGTGAGTTTGAAGCAAGAGGAGTTAAGGTGGTAGCTTGTTCAACTGACACCGAAGAATCTCATTGGGGATGGCTACAGGTTCCAAAAAACAAAGGTGGAATTGAAGGAGTTATGTATCCAATTGTTGCAGATAGTACTAAAACGATTTCTGAAGCATATGGTGTATTAGATGGAGAATATGATTATGATGCAGATGGTAATTTATTTGCTACAGGTCAAATGATTGCTTACAGAGGTCTTTTCTTAATCAATAAATATGGAATCGTTATGCATCAATTGGTTAACGCTTTACCTTTGGGAAGAGATGTTAATGAAGCATTAAGAATGGTAGATGCCCTTCAATATTTTGAAGAAAATGGTGAGGTTTGTCCAGCAAACTGGCAAAAAGGTGATGCAGGAATGGACGCTTCTTTTGACGGAGTAGCAGATTATCTTTCCAAGCATTAAGTAAATTAATATTACTAGAAAGCCCTGAATTAAATACTAATTCAGGGCTTTTTTATTCTACATTTGTTTCTAACAAATTTACCATGCGCACTTTAATTTTAAGTTTCTTCTGTTTTACCGCTATTTCTAATAGTTTCACGCAATTAATCTATACGGAATCTGAAGTTCAAAAAACTGCTCTTTTGGTAAAAAATATCCCGAAAGCAGCTCAGCACAATACCGCTTCATTGATAAGTGAAATTAATAAAATTGGAAAAACTGAATTGATCAAAACGATAGCGATTTATGAATGGATTACACATTCCATTGCTTATGACACCAAAGCATTGGTAAATAATGATGCAAAAGCGAGAAGTGCCGATGAAGTGATCAAGTCCCAAACGGCTGTTTGTTCCGGTTATGCAACAGTTTTTAAGGAACTCGCTACAGGCCTTGGACTCGAGTGCGAGCTCGTTGGAGGATATTCAAAGGGATATGGTTATGAAGCAGGAACTATTCTTGAAGAACCAGATCACGAGTGGAATAAGGTAAAAATAAACGGCGTTTGGTATCTAATTGACGCCACTTGGGGTGCTGGAAGTGTTAGTGAAGATGCTTCAGGAAAATTAATATTCATTGCTGAACCGAATATGGATTGGTTTTTATTAGACCCTCTAGTTTCTATATATTCTCATTTTCCAGAAGATAGTAAAAATCAACTTATTGAAGTGCCACTTACTAAGGTTCTATTCGATAAATTACCAAACCTAAATCCAATTTATTTTAGTAGTGGATTTCTTAATAGTTTGGAAACAATGGCCGTTTATAAGAAAAGTAGTGCCTATTTGCCTCCAATGTTGTATCATTTAAATATTCCTTTAAAAATTATTGAAGCACCAAAAAATAATAAATTAAGCAAGAAAGATTCACTCCATTTTGAAATTCAATCCTCTGAAATTAAAACTTTGACACTTACAATAGACGATGTAGTCCTAGGAGAATTCAAAAAAATTGGTGACGTTTTCACTTATGATGGAGCACCGTACAAATCTGGGGTACTCGAGATTGTTGCTGATCTTCCCACTGAAGGTATGCTTGTGCTAATGGAATACAATCAATAAGTAGTTCGGGCCTTTTATTATTTTGAGTTAAGATTGTTGACCGCTTTGTCAATAGAATCATAATCAAATTTAAAGCCAGTATTGACTATTTTTTCAGCAGAGACTTGGCTTCCCTCTAAAATGACGATTGACATTTCTCCAAACATGAGTTGTAAAACAAATTTTGGGACATTTGGTAATCTAATGGATTTATGCAATCCCTTTGCTATTGCCTGCATCATCTGCAAATTGGTGATTTGTTGGGGCGCTACGCCATTAAAAATACCCTGTTGATTCGTGTCGTCAAGAACAAATTTAAACATTCGAACCAAGTCCTGAATGTGGATCCAAGGCATGTACTGTTTTCCACTTCCTACGGCTGAACCAAAACCAGATTTTACTAGTTGACTTAAACTTTTATATACTCCTTCATTTTTCTCCAGAATCACCCCGCTTCGAATTATCACCGTTCGCTTTGCAATATGCTCTGTTTCAAACGCCTGGGTTGCCTGCTCCCACTCTTGACAAACTTGAGCTAAAAAATCATTCCCTAATGGACTTAACTCGTCAAACTTTTCCTCAGAGGTAAGGGTACCATAAAAGCCGACACCTGAAATTGAAATAAATGATTCAATTTGTTGCTTGGTCTTACTCAGTTCTTTTCTAATGAGATGTGCTCCATCTACGCGACTTGATAAGATGAGATTTTTTCTCTTATTAGTCCAAAGCTTATTCCCAATCGTAGCTCCTGCAAGATGAATTATGTGGTCGACACCCACTAATGCTTTTGAATCTATAATGTTTTCACTTGGGTTCCAAAAAAATTCATTGGGTTTTGATATACTTCGACTCAGAAATCTAATTTCATAGTCAGATGCTAAATGAGTTGCCAATGCTTTAGCTAACATTCCATTTGCTCCTGTAATTAATACGATTTTTTTCATCTGAAAAGAAAATTGAGTTTGTCAATTGTACTACAAAATTACCTTATTTTGGGTAAGTGATAGATTGAAAACATCTAAAAAAGCAATTAGTTCTCGACGCTGTGATGACAATTTCACAATAATATAACATCAGACTGCCTTAGAATCAATTTCTTGAATTAAATTTGTATTAGAATTTGACATTATACTCCTTGCGGCGTTCCTAGTAACTCCAAAACTGATGTCGGATGGAAAGTCAAAGGTGAACTATGATTAAGTTTTTCTGGTTAATGGCATTACTTGCTTTTGGATCATTGAACGCCCAACAATTAATTATAAACGAGATATCACAGGGTACTGGATCAAGTGAATATGTAGAATTTGCAGTAATTGGAGTTCCTACCTGCACTACACCCGTCCCAACTTTAGACTTACGGAATGTGATCATTGATGATAACAACGGTTATTTTGCACCTGGAAGCGGAACAGGAATAGCCCCCGGTGCCGTTCGTTTTGCTAATATTCCTTTTTGGCAAAACATTCCACAGGGAAGCTATATTGTGATTTATAATAATACAAGTCCGAATACCAGCTTACCACCCGATGATACTTCCTTAATTGATGGTAATTGCAGATTGATTATTCCTGCTAATTCCAATTTATTAGAAAAAACTACTGTTAGTCCGACCACAACCAATAGTGCCTACCCGCCCAATGGATCTTGGATTACCGGTGGATCTTGGGCAACACTTGCAATGGCCAATACAGACGATTCCTTTCAAGTTCCTAATATTCCTGCCAACGGTCTTCCGTTTCATAGTGTGAGTTGGGGAAATAATACACAAAATACCAATGTATATTTTGCTGGATCAGCAGCAGGTAAAGTTTTCTCTTTTACCAATAACACTTCCAACAACTGGAATTTAACCGCCAATTGGACCAGTGCAGACATCAGTACAGCGCAAACACCAGGTGCGGCCAATAATGCTGCCAATGACGCATGGATTGGCAGTATGAATCCACTCTGTAGCATCAACCCGGGGATGACTTTGAGCGCAACAATTGTCAATGAAACTTGTGTGACCACATGCGATGGTTCCATTGCATGCAGTGTCAATAATGGAGTTGCTCCTTACACCTATTCTTGGTCCAATGGAGCAAGTATTGCTAATATTAGTTCGTTATGTCCAGGCACATACTCGATTACAGCTACTGGCGCAAATGGTTGTTCGGTCATCGAAAGCTACACTATTTTACCAGGAGCGGCAGTGGCCAATGCGAATATACTTTCGGCAGGACCATTTACTGTCCTAGATCCCCTGCAAACATTACAAGTAGTTACTGCGGGTGGAACATGGATTTCAAGTTGCGGAACTTGTGTTTCCAATACGGGAGTATTTAATCCTCAACTTGCAGGGCTTGGAACTTGGCAAGTTTGTTATTCAGTAGGGACAGGAACTTGTGCTGCAACACAATGTATATCAATAACCGTTAATAGTGGTTGCGTTCCTCAAATTACAACAGAAACCCTAAACATTTGTCCTGAAGATTCTATTGAAATTTTTGGATCTTGGGAACATCTTTCAGGAACTTATTCTGCTTCACTCATTGATGTTAATCAGTGTGATAGTACCCATATAATCAACTTAAATGTATTCAACGTAATACCTTACAATGAATCTATCGAACTGTGTGAAAATGATTCCATCATCATTTTCAACCAATGGGTAGATTCCACTATAACGCTTATGCAGCAGGAACAAAATGCTATGGGTTGTAATTTTATACACACAGTGGAAGTAGTACAGAAGAATTGTGATATTGAAGAACCTGTGATTTACATACCCAATTCATTTACCCCAAATGCTGATTTATTAAATGATGAATTTGAAATCATCATTCAGGGTGGCGAACTAGAAAGAGGATACATCATGAATCGATGGGGGGAGGAAATTTTCACCTTTTCTCCAACACAATTAAAGTGGGATGGATTAGACCAAAAAACCAGACAACCCGTTCAAGATGGAGTTTATACTTATTTAGTCTATTTTTATCCAGACAGCCAAGTAAGGGAAGTTCACCATGGATTTGTGTGCGTAATCAGATAATAGCTGAGTAAGAGCCTATTGAATTATGAAGCATAAGCAGAATAAATCCTACTCAATTACTAAAGGATAATCCTCTACTTCTCCATAAGAATCATTCTCAAAACAAGGGTCACTGCTTATCGTACTTCCTGCTCTTACAATGAATCTTGCATAATATTCGCCTTTAACTGCATTAGAAGGAACTGTTATAGACTTCGTCACATTAGTAAAATTGATGTTACTAGAAATCAATACACTTTCATCCGAATCTAAAAAGTCACCATCTCCATTCCAATCAAAATAAGCGTAGACACCAACAGCTGGACTTGTAGTTTGAAAGTTAACTAGTAGATCATAGGCCTGTCCTTTTTTAACTTTGATAATCTTGTCTTTATAAAAATTATTTGGACCTGTTCCCAAGGTATTATTGGTCATACCTGCCATTGAAACTTGGGTGAAAAAATCCTCACTTGAATTATAAAATGTAATGAGGCATGGTAATTTTTTAACATTCCATGTAAAGTCATCCTTTGTACAGCCGAACAATAATAAAATAGCTAGAAATGCGATATTACGAGTGATTGAATTCATAATTAAAATTTTGATAGTTTAACATCTATAGGAGAATCTTTTAATTTTTTTCTGTAGTAAGCCGATTTTTTAATGTTACTGAATCCTTTTACTAAGGACCAAGAGAAATCATAAACATAAGCAAGTCCAACAGCACCTATACAGACCATAAATAATTTTCGATCTGCATTAACAGCATCATAAGCTTCACTTGCGGCATTTTGACTTTGCGCCTCTTGATATGCTTTGTAATCTATTTTCTCTAAAACTTTGGTCACACCAGCCATAGATAAAGATAAGAGATAAGCGAATCCTGTTAGATATCCATTTTGACCACTTGAAACCTTACTTGCACCCCATCCTGGCAAAACCAAAGAACAAAAAGCATATTGTGGACCTGCATTCAACTTATAATCAATAAGTCTAATGTCTTTGTCAGCTTGCTGATTACCATCGATTTTTAAAACCTTAGATTTTACATCAAAATTAAATTTGCCATATTTATAGGATTGAGCATTGATGTAATCCTTAAAATCGCTTGGGTTAATTTTAAAATATTTATCAAGCCCATTAATCCCTTTTCCATCTGAAACGACATGCTCTTCAGATGAATTCCAATTGGCATCTATGGTAAAACTATCGTGTGAATTAACATAATAACTGAATTTCTTGGATGGCGACAAGATTCCAGAAGTGAGTATATTACTTATCTTCTTCATTACCACTTCATTATTCACACCTTCAATTCGAGAATTATTTATTCCATTGGTATCAAACTGAATAGAAACCTTGAATTGGTAGGAACCTTCAGGAGTATCATTAATTTCATTATTTAAAAGATTAGTGATTTCTCTTTTAAGGTTGTTTAAGTTATTGCTATTTTCTTCGCGATATACGTAACCTGTACCAGATCTAATCGAGAAAAATCTAGCTATTTCATTCGACTTTTGGTTTGCATCTATATGATTAGGATCTAACTTAAGTACTTCTTTGAAATAATTTTGCGCCTCGTACAATTTGTTATTTCTATAAAATTCAAGAGCCTTTGAATGTGTAAGTTCAATTTTTCTTTCAAGTTCAATTTGCGCTTGTCTTATCCTTTCTTGTTCGATTTCCTCTTGTTCTAATCTCAATGCCTCCAATCGAGCTCGCTCTTGTTCTTCTCGCTCTTCTGCAATTTGTTGAGGAGTCTTATAAAATTTTACATCCAAAATTTCAGAACCCCATGACATGCCTTCAAAACTTCTATAATATCGTAGTATTCTTCGATTAGAAAGCGCAATTGCTGGTGTTTTACCTAATTCATAACCTTGAATATTAACCTTAAAAGTTTGAATTTTATTATGTTCGTAATACTCACCTTCATCATCATAAACCCAAACCCTCATCTTAATTTCTTTAATTAGATAAGGTGAATTATTTTGGATATCAATTTTAAATGATTTGAGTGAATAACCATCACTCCCATATTCCCATCTTGCCATATTTGCTGACGGATATTCTTGACCGTAAGCAATTGAAACAAAAAATAATAAAACTATAAGTAAACACTTTGCCATAACTATTAAATTAATTTAATTGCGAAAATATTAAAAAGTTCCAAGCCAAATAAATTACAAAACTATAAAACCGCGATTTAAGGAAACTTGAAATAACTTAAAATTTGACGTGCAATTAAACTCAAAAAAATAGAGCGTGTATTTTTTAGTACTTTAGACCGTCGACAAGCTTTTCTCGATTTATCCGTGCCTCTCGACTCCGCTCGATTCACGAATACTAGCACATCACTCGTCTTGTAGTTAAGCACTTGTGCAGAGTATACGAGATGCACTCGGTAAGCTTCTTAATCGCTAGCCGAGTGTTTCTACCCTTGGGAAAAAAATAGACCTAGAGTTTAGAGTTAGAGTTAGAGAATGATCTAAAACAAAAACGAGAATGACGCTCTCGCTCTCATTCTCGTTTTGTTTTGTGGTGCCTCCAGGAATCGAACCAGGGACACAAGGATTTTCAGTCCTTTGCTCTACCAACTGAGCTAAGGCACCGCTCGTTGTGGGTGCAAATTTAATACTTTTTTGGTTTATTGCAAGTGAAATCTTGTAATAATGACAACTTTTTCATGAAGGCTGATTAAAATCTTGATTTTTTCTTTTTGTAATGATTTAACAAGTTTAATGCCGTCTGAACGACAGATGCGCTTATCTTTGTTACCTATGAAGGATGTTATTCATTGTATTGATGCCGGAAATACCGCGATTAAATTAGGGGTATTTGAAAATGGAATTCTAATTGAAAATCATCGTTTTGAAGATAAAGAATCCTTATTTTCAAGTTTATCTAAAGATGCTGTAATTGCACTTGCATCGGTCAGAGACAAATCTTTCACGATTGAATTGACAGAACAATTCAATGTAACTGTTTTAGTCAATACGCTTAAAACACCCTTTCAAAATCATTACCAAAGCTCAGGATTAGGCATGGATCGCTTGTGTAATGTTGCAGGAATGTATGCACAACTTTCATCCGAACAGGAAAATGGTTTGTCCATTGACATTGGGACTTGTATCAAATTTGATTTACTTGACGGGAGGCGAGGCTACCTTGGTGGCTCCATATCTCCCGGAGTAAGCATGCAATTAAAAGCATTAAATGAGCATACTGCGAATTTACCTTTGCTAGAATTTCCTGAAGAATCCCCAAGTTTATATGGCAATACTACTGAACTAAGCATGCTTTCTGGTGTGATTGGAAACTTGAAAGGTGAAATAGAATGGCGCATCGCTCAATATGAGCGTGAATTTCCTAATTTAAATATCTATGTGAGTGGCGGAGATGCTTCTTATTTTGATTTAGCACAAAAAAACAACATCTTTGCAGACGAAAACTTAACTTTAAAAGGAATCCACGAAATCTATACATTTAATGCGTAATTTTTTCAATCTATTCATACTATCTCTCGCCTTTGGCGCTCAAAGTCAAACCATGACTACGCACCCAATATCTTACTATGGAATTGGTGAAATTGGTCAGCAGTCACATTCAATATACGATGCTTTAGGTAGGACTTATGTGTCCTATTTTGATTCTTCTCAATTAAATATTTTTAATCCTTCCACCTATTCCAATCTCACTACCGGGAACACCTTATTGTCTATTGGGATTAACGCTAGAGCTTCTCAATATTCTCAGGATGCTGCGTCTTCAAATCGATTTTTTGCATTAGCAGACCATTTTGCACTTGGATTTAAGATGAAAAAAAGAATGGGTTTAGCTTTTGGATTAAAGCCTTACGCGAAAAGAGGTTATGCGTTTTCAGAAAAAATATATACGGGTCTAGACTCTTTAAAGTATAGCTATTCTGGAAGAGGATCAGTCAGTGATTTTTTTGTGGGTTTTTCATATGCCCTTTTGCAATCTAAGAAATCCTACCTCGCATTAGGGGCTAATGTAAATTATTTATTTGGAAATGTATACAATGACCGTTCTAGTATATTGATCAGCAATACTACTTATTCAGGAGGTTTAAGTAGCGCCTCTTTCTTGGTTAAAACAATTCACTTAGATTTTGGATTTTCATACAAACAACAATTTGGAAGACATTATCAAATGTGTCTTGGAGGAACTATCGACCCAAGTCAAAAATTGAATACTACTTATGTTGCTGCATTTTACACTTCAAATAATATGAGTGATCCCACTCAATATGATACCTTAAGCACGGCAAGCTATCATGGACACATAATTTCAGGTTTGACCTATAGTTTTGGTATGAGTAATAGGTTTTTCTTTGATGGATGGAAAAGAAAAGCAAGAACTTTACATCCGAATCTTTTGCTTAATTTATCTTACAGTTTCAAGTCAGGATTTACGCATGATTTCGACAGTATTGCATCGTGGAGCGCTGGTAATGGACAACATTTTGGTATCGGAATTCAATTTTGTCCAGAGTCAAAAATTTATGAAAATATAGCAAGTTTAAAAGCTTTTGACAAGCTATCTTATCGCATTGGCGCCTATAGAGATCAATTGCCTTATTTTAAGGATCAAGTTCAATATGTTGATAAAGGTGTGACTTTTGGTATTGGCATTCCTATCCTAGCACAGCAATCTTTATCCACCTTAAATTTTGGCTTCAGCTTAGGACAAAGAGGAACTTTCACCTCGGGTCATTTAATGGAAAGTTATGTTGGAATTAATTTTGGTGTTATTCTTTCTCCAGCTCGATTTGAACCTTGGTTTAGAAAACGAAAATTAGATTAATTGATCCTAGTACATAAAATTCTGAGCGGTATACTTCTAGTTCTTTTCATAGGACTCAACTTTTCCTGTGAAAATGATCTAAGTGCAGTTCAAAAGGTCACCTACAATCCAAAATCACCAGACGAGACCATTACAGATTTAAAAATGATTTTTGCTGAAGCAGGTTATGCTCGTGTTGAATTGAAAACATCTCTAGCCGAAACCTATCACCATCCCGATCATATTACCAAGTTACGAGATAGTTTACGCGTTAATTTTTTCTCCGAAAACGGTGAAATAATATCAACATTAACAGCACTTTACGGAGAAATTGATTACAATAAAGGGGAACTCGTGGTGAGAGACTCTGTTCGACTTTACAATTATGCTAAAAAACAAACACTAGAGACTGAAGTATTGTATTGGACTCAAAAAGACAGTACTATATTCACTCCATCACAAGTAATTGTAAAGTCCCCAAAAGGAATATTAATTGGACAAGGAATTAAAACGAAACAAGATTTTAGCCGCTTTGAAATTTTAAAACCAAGTGGAAATATTACTATTAATAAATCAGAAGAAATAAATTAAAGTTATGGGAATCTATAATAAAGTAATGAGATATTTTTGGCTACTCTTAAGCATAGTCTTATTTTTGATAGTAACTGTTAAAGGCATCACCGTTGGTTTTGATCGATGGTTTTCCTATTATATAATTGTAGCCATGGCTTTAGGAATGTACTTTTTTAAAACCTGGATGATGAAACGATTTGAGAAACATGCTGCCTTTTTAGCCGAGCAAGAAGCCAAGGAGAAGAATTAATAACAAATCAATCTTTAGACTGTTACTCGAATATGCGTTTACTTTTTACTTTTTTTCTATTCTTAATTTCGACTACTTCCTTTAGTCAACAATTTGTGCGAGGCAAAGTCGTAGATGAAA
>Ga0304728_1001215_pt1 | contig 18601 bp, 15 predicted proteins | sample C_130625_MF_Meta_FD_190476 | JGI IMG/M metagenome (GOLD analysis project Ga0304728, IMG submission 190476) | Freshwater microbial communities from Lake Croche, Canada to study carbon cycling - C_130625_MF_MetaG (v2) (version 2) | ecosystem: Environmental > Aquatic > Freshwater > Lake | place... | reverse complement strand
TGCCTGCGGAAAGGTTGCTAATCGCATAAGAACCTCCACTTGCGGCTATTTCTGTTCCTGCCGGATTTCCTGAACTTGTTCCCGTCCAACTAACATTATAAGCTGCCAATCCACCTGTTGCAGTAACATTAAGAGCTCCGTTGGATACTGTTGCACAACCAGCTGGAGTGGGCGTAATAGCCATGGTTGGGCTTGGATTAACGGTAACCGCTACTGTTGCTGCTACAGCACACTGTCCTGCATTTGGTGTGAAAACATAATTAGTAGTACCTGCCGCAACGGTAGAAATATTGGCGGGATTCCATGTTCCATTAATTGAATTTACCGAAGAGGAAGGTAACACCGGAGCCGTGGTGCCACTGCAAATATTAGGCAGTGCATTAAAAGTTGGGGTGGTAGCATTATTGACTATAACCGTGTAAGAAGCACATGTGTTGCTAAAATTACCATTTTGAAAGTTTCGAGCATAATAGGTTGTGGTGACCGTTGGACTAACGGTAATGGAATTACCAGTTCCTATTTGACCTGTTGTATTGCAGCCTCCAGCGAACCAATAAACCGTTCCAACGGCACCATTTGCTGTTAATGTGGTAGAGCCCCCTAAACAAATTGTTTGTGCTGTTGCGGTTATAGAGTTGGGAGGATTGGGGACCGTGCAAGATGAAACACCCACAGGGACAACAATGTTTGTGGCGGGAGCGCCGCCAGAAGCCACGGTTCCCCCAGCTACAGTCATATTCCATGAACATTCATAAGACCATGAACCGGCTGTTACATTCATATAATAACATCCAGGTGCCAAACAAAGTACAGCAGTACCAAAAGAACCTGTGGGAAGTGTCCCCGATGCAACAGCCGCACCCGCTGAATTAGTCAATGTATAAACGGCTCCATTCCAACCATCACCAAAAGAATCAAACATATTTAATGTAACACTAGTTTGTGTACAAGGCGTTGGACATGACATGGTATAACTCATTCGAGTTGAAAGGTATAATGGACTACATACGAAAGTAGAAAGGTGCATGTAATAGGTGCCATTAGCCGGGCAGGTCCAAACCAAATTGGACTGTAAGGCACATTGATCGTCAGCAGCTGCTATTAAGGTTAATGCAGAATTATGTAGCCTAAGGTAAGTATCTATGGTACTTTGTCCACAGGTAGAAAAAGTATAAACGCAGCCTGCTGTTCCGGTAAACGAGAAAACTCTAGCTCCTGTGGTGTAATAGGGTGTATATTGAATTGTTCCATTTGGGACGATTGCCAATGTAGAAGTTGGGGCAAGGCAAAACTGTGCAGATAGCTGACTAAAACTTGATAAAAAAATAATATATAAAAGTAAAAGTTTCTTCATTTACACTTATAAAAAAATTCTTTACGCCAAATATTGAGTTAAATCTAACAAATACTAGACGAAAAAACAAGGCACAGTTGCCTAATTTACAAAGTTGAAGATAAAAAAAAAGCCGGAAAAACTCCGGCTAAATGAACAAACCTATTGTTTGAATTACATTTCGAATGTTTCCATGAATTTTGTTGTAAAATTACCAGACCTAAAATCTTTATCCATCATCAATTTTTGATGGAAAGGTATGGTAGTTTTCACACCCTCAATAATGTATTCATCAAGTGCACGTTTCATTTTTAAAATTGCTTCCTCACGAGTTTGCGCGACAACAATTAATTTCGAAATCATAGAATCATAATTCGATGGAATAGTGTAACCAGCATAAACATGCGTATCAATTCTTACACCGTGTCCGCCTGGAGAATGGTATTGTGTAATCTTTCCAGGACTTGGTCTGAAGTCATTAAAAGGATCTTCTGCATTGATGCGACATTGAATAGCGTGTAGCAACGGGAAATGATTTTTTCCAGAAATTTTTTCTCCGGCAGCTAATTTAATCTGCTCTTTTACTAAATCATAGTTAATTACCTCTTCCGTAATTGTGTGCTCCACCTGAATACGCGTATTCATTTCCATGAAATAAAAATCTCGATTTTTATCCACTAAAAACTCCACTGTCCCAACCCCCTCATAGTTTACAGCCTTTGCCGCCCTAATAGCTGCTTCTCCCATTTTTTCACGCAATTCAGGTGTCATAAATGGTGATGGAGTTTCTTCAACTAGTTTTTGATGACGTCTTTGAATAGAACAATCTCGTTCTGATAAGTGACACGCGTTACCATATTGGTCACCTGCAATTTGAATTTCAATATGTCTTGGCTCCTCAATATATTTTTCCATGTAAATACCATCGTTCCCGAAGGCAGCTTTTGATTCTTGTCGTGCAGAATCCCAAGCATCTTGAATATCCTCTTCTTTCCAAACAATCCGCATTCCTTTTCCGCCTCCTCCAGCTGTAGCCTTTAGAATTACTGGATATTTTACAATTTTTGCATTTGCAATAGCATCTTTTACATCCTTTAACAAACCGACAGATCCTGGAATACAAGGTACACCAGCACTAATCATTGTTGCTTTTGCAGTGGCTTTATCCCCCATTCCAGCAATTTGTTCTGGTAAGGCTCCAATAAATTTAATCCCGTGCTCTTGACACACCTTTGAGAATTTTTCGTTTTCTGAAAGGAAACCGTATCCTGGATGAATCGCATCAGCATTTGTTATTTCAGCCGCAGCAATAATATTAGGAATTGAAAGGTAGGATTTAGCAGATACTGGTGGTCCAATACACACCGCTTCATCTGCAAATCTAACAGGCAAACTATCTTTATCTGCGGTTGAATAAACTGCAACGGTTTTTATTCCCATTTCTTTACAGGTGCGAATAATTCGCATGGCAATTTCACCCCTATTGGCAATTAATATTTTTTTGAACATTATTTGAGATTTAGTAGTGAATTATGCTGGCTCAACAAGAAATAACGGTTGGTCATACTCTACAGGAGAAGAATCATCAACCAATATTTTAACAATTTTACCTGATATTTCAGCTTCAATTTCATTGAATAATTTCATTGCTTCAATGATACAAATTTTATCTCCTTTTTGAATCATTGACCCAACCGAAACAAATGCATCTTTGTCAGGGCCTGATGATCGATAAAAAGTCCCAATCATGGTAGATTTTATTACTACAGCATTAGATTCTTCTGCAACTGGAGCAGGTGCAGAAACAGCCGCTGGAATAGCTGCTTGAGGAGCAACAGCTGCAGGTGTTTGCATCACTTGATTTTGTGGTGCCTGAACATAGATGGGTTGATCACCATTATGTGTCATTCCACCTTCAATATTTATATAGAAACCGTCTCTTTCGATTTCCACTCTACCAATGCCTGCTTTAGATACAAGCTTGATTAATTCTCTGATTTCGTCTGTGTTCATTTCTATTTGATTAAAAAATTATTGCTAAATTAAGAATTATATGCCCATTTAATATAAACTGCTCCCCAAGTAAATCCTCCACCAAAGGCAGAAAGAATTATATTGTCGCCTTTTTTAAGTTGACTTTCATAGTCCCACAAACACAAAGGTAAAGTCCCAGCGGTTGTGTTTCCATATTTTTGAATATTAATCATCACCTTTTCGCTTGGTAAGCCCATGCGATTTGCAGTGGCGTCAATAATACGAAGATTGGCTTGATGAGGAACTAACCAAGCAACATCATCGCTTGTTAAATTATTTTTTTCCATTATTTCAGCAGAAACCTCAGCCATATTTGTGACTGCAAATTTATAAACTTGCTTACCTTCTTGCTTTACATAATGCATACGTTGATCAATAGTTTCATGAGTAGGAGGCATGGCAGAACCACCCGCTGGTTGCACTAAAAACTCACGCCCAGAACCGTCGCTTCTAAGAATAAAATCCTGAATTCCTAAACCCTCTTCATTTGGCTCTAAAAGGACGACTCCTGCACCATCACCAAAAATCACACAGGTGGTGCGGTCTTGATAATCAACAATAGACGTCATTTTATCAACGCCTACAACCAATACTTTTTTGTATTTACCCGTCTCAATAAATTGTGCTCCTGTAGAAAGCGCGAATAAAAATCCTGAACAGGCAGCATTTAAATCAAAACCCCAAGCATTCTTCATTCCGGTTTTATCACAAAGTACATTTGCTGTACTTGGGAAAGGATGATCAGGGGTAACTGTACCTACTATTACCAGTTCGATTTCTAGTGGATCAATGTTTTTTTTAAGCAAAAGAGCATTGACAGCTTCCATCGCCATGTCTGAAGAAGCTCCGTCCTTCATGATGCGTCTTTCCTTAATTCCAGTTCTAGATAAGATCCATTCATCAGAGGTATCTACAATTTTAGACAAATCTTCATTACTCAATATGTCCTTTGGAACAAAACCATGAACACCTGTTATGGCGGCGGATATTTTCTTCATAAATTAATTAAATGCTCTATTTATTTTTCTTGAAAGATTAGATTTCGCAACATCAAAAGCAAGTAAAAGCATATTTTTTACAGCAATATCATTAGAAATCCCATGTCCAATAATTACATTTCCTTTAACCCCTAAGATAGGAGTTCCGCCATAATTTTCATAATTAAAGCGCTCAAAATATTCATCTTGAATTCCTCGTTGTTTTAACAAAGTATAAATACCTTCTGCTTCTTTTAGAACGATATTGCCAGTAAATCCATCACAAACAATTACATCTGCCAGACCTTGAAAAATATCTCTTCCTTCAATATTTCCCGTAAAGAAAATCTCTTCGGATTCCTCCATTAATTTATACGTGGCCTGCGTTACCAAATTGCCCTTGGATTCTTCTTCTCCTATATTTAATAAAGCGACACGAGGGTTTTTAACGCCTTGAACGTGTTTGCTATATAAAGAACCCAAAACAGCGAATTGATATAATACATCTGCTCTACAGTCTGCATTAGAACCAACGTCCAAAAGAATGGTATTAGCTCCATTAATTGCGGGTAAAGTAGATGTGATACAAGGTCGAATTATCCCTGGGATATTTTTTATTTTATAAATGGATCCTACTAACATAGCACCGGTATTTCCTGTACTTGCAAAGGCATTTAATTTTCCCTTTGCCAACATTTCAAATCCCACGGATATGGAACTTCTGGGCTTCTGAGTGAAAGCGCGAGCTGGATGATCGTGCATGGTAATAACATCTGGGGCGTGTACAATTTCAAATTGTAACCGATCTGTATTCTCAGATTCTAAGGCAATAGCGATGTCATCTTGATTCCCGATCAAAACAATTGTAACACTTTCTTCAAGTGTTTTCTTAGCAAGAATTGCTCCTCTTATGTTTGCGAGAGGGGCGAAGTCTCCGCCGGAAATATCTATGCCTACCCTCATTAAAGATTTACGGGATTAAGCCGCAACTTCTTTTTCTGCTACAACTCTTCCTTTGTAGTACAATTTTCCCTCATGCCAATGCGCATGGTGAAAAAGGTGAGGTTGTCCTGTTGTTGGACAAGTAGCGATATTCTTTGCTACTGCATTGATATGTGTCCTTCTTTTATCTCTTCTGGTTTTGGAGATTTTCCGTTTAGGATGTGCCATAATCTATATTACTAAATTTTAATTCAAATTTTTTAATGCTGACCAACGCGGGTCATCTTCTTTTTGCGCTTCTATTACAATACTTTCAGTTTGCATATATTTTTGGATTAGCTTCACCATTTCCTCATCACACTCCCCTTCTTCATGCAATGGCCTTGTTGGAAGTGCCATTACTATCATTTCATAAATCGGCTGAAATACATCCAATTCATAGGTGTCAGGGTGTAAAACAATCAAGGCCTCATTGTCTTCTTGTTCTAATCCAAATTTGTAAATCAAATCGAGTTCGTCATAAATTTCTGTGACTACTTCCTCATTGCATCTACTGCATAACATATTTATCTCTCCCTCAACAGAAAACGATGCCACTAGCATTGTTTCTTTTTTGTCAAGAGACAATTGAACATTTAATGCCCCTTTTCCAAGGGATAAATGTGGTAAATCTTCAAAGAACTTTTCATTTAATTCAAAAGCAAACTGATGCTCCCCTATTTTAAGGCCTACAAAAGGAATCAAAAACTGATTTATATCTTTCATTTCACAATTGCCTAAAACTTAGGGGCACAAAGTTACTACTTTTTTTTCAAACAAAAAACGAGAAATTAAAGAAGAAGTTACCTCGAGTTATGGGTGTCTTTTTCACCAACCGTAATTGCTAGGGGATTTTGACTTATTTCCTTCTCAAATTTTCTGTTCTTATATATTTCAATCGCTAAATAAATTGCGCTTCTCATGGATTGTTCTTCAGCAATATTTTTTCCTGCGATATCAAAAGCAGTTCCGTGATCCGGACTAGTTCTTACGATAGGTAAGCCCGCCGTAAAGTTCACTCCTTCCTCAAAAGATAAGGCTTTAAATGCCGCTAAACCTTGGTCGTGATACATGGCAAGAACACCATCAAATTTATTTCTTTGTTCCGAACCAAAAAAGCCATCTGCCGCATAAGGACCAAAAACTAAAGACCCATCATTTTTGGCTAATTGAATTGCTGGAGAAATTATTTCTTGTTCTTCCAAGCCTATTTTGCCATTTTCTCCTGCATGGGGATTGAGTCCTAATACTGCAACTTTTGGTCTAGAAATTCCAAAATCTTTTGTTAGGGATTTTTCTAAGGCCTGTATTTTTTCGACTATTTTTTCCTTAGTTAATAAGGCCGGGACCTCCTTTAAGGGAACATGACTTGTCACCAATGCCACTTTTAAAAATGGGGAAACAAGAATCATTAATGCTTCATTTACCCCTGCCATTTCCGCTAAAAATTCTGTGTGACCTGGAAATGCAAAACCTGCTTGTTGCACGCTTTCTTTAGATAATGGCGCTGTCACGAGGACGTCTATTTTACCTGATGCCAAATCTAATGCTGCTTTTTCAAGGCTATTAATAGCCAATTTTGCAGATTGAGGAGTTGAGGAACCCTCTTGAACCATTACCTCATCTTCGGTACAATTAAAGACATTGATTTTTTTGTCTTGAATGTCTTCTGCTGTTTTGCAAATTAAATAGGAAAAATCAGGAATTTCTAGTGTTTTCTTATAGTGCGAAAGCGCAAAACTAGAACCATAAATTACAGGTGTAAATTCATTCAAAATTCGCGTATCTTTTAGTGCTTTTATAATTATTTCTACCCCAATTCCATTGACATCTCCAATAGAAATCCCCACTTTTATACTTTTTGGCTCTCTGTCCATTTTAATAATTTTTTAAGAATGTATACAACAATCTAACCCCGTATCCTGTTCCAGAAATACCTTTATAGTTTTCTTTAGCGTCAAGCCAAGTTGGACCTGCAACATCCATGTGAACATAGGGAGCAGATACAAATGTTTCTAGGAATTTTCCAGCAGAAATCATCCCTCCGTTTGGACCACCTATATTCTTTAAGTCTGCTATTTTTGATTTCATTTCTTCTTTATACTCCTCCCAGAAAGGAAAACGAACAACGCGTTCATGAACCTGGTTCCCGGCAGATTCTAATTGATTAAAAATTGCATCGTCAGCGTTACCCATAATGATTGCTGCGTGGGTGCCAATTGCCCTTAAAGCGGAACCCGTTAAAGTTGCTGCATCAATCACAAGAGAAGGGTTATATTTCGCAGAATAAGATAAAGCATCTGCCAAAATCATTCTGCCTTCAGCGTCTGTATTAAGTACTTCTACCGTTGAACCGTTAAACATTGTAATGACATCTCCGGGAGTATAGGCATTTAATCCTGGCCTATTGTCCGTAGCCGGGATTAAAGCAATTACATGAACGGGTAGTTTTTGTTTTGCAGCTAAATATAGGGCACCAATAACTCCAGCAGCTCCAGCCATGTCACTTTTCATAACATCCATTGATCCTGGGGTTGGCTTTAAACTCAAGCCTCCTGTATCATACACCACTCCTTTTCCAATCAAAACAATTGCTTGTTGGTTTTTAGCATTTGCCGGTTTATATTCTGCAATTGTAAATGTTGGTGGATCTATGGATCCTTTATTGACTGCCAATAAGCCCCCCATTTTTAGTGCTTCAATTTTTGATTTTTCTAATACTTCTACCACGACACCAACAGAACTCAAAAGTTCGCTAATTTCTGTGGAAAATTGCTCTGCATTTAAATGTGAAACCGGAGTGTTGACCATGTCTCGCGCCCAAAAGACTGCTTTTATTGTCGCTTCTAATTCTTCTAATTGTTTAGTGTCAATTTCAGGAACGAATACTTCGGTTAATTTTGGTTTATTTTTTTTACTTAAAAACCGGTCGAATTGATAAGAGGACAATGCCATTCCTTCTACAAATGGATAAAGCGCATCGTTTGCTCCCACAATTGAAATTGAAATTAATTCATTCTTGATTAACTCATAAATTTCAAAAGCAGCTTTTCTGTAAAGCTCCGATGTCATTTGATCACAATTCACCAAAATAGTAAAGGAGGAACTTGATTTCTCAAAGTCCCACTTGCTCTTTTTTTCAATAATAGAATCTCCTATTGATTTAAGTTCGCTGGAAAGAGAATCGATTTTTCCATTCCAAAAATGGACTTTATTTGCGGTATTTGATGTTGTTGATGTAAAAATCATTTCGAAGAAAACTTTAATTTAGAATTCAAAGTTAATAACATTCTTCTCTACTTATGCAAAAAGAATAGGATTGACAGATTCCAAAAACTTCTCCATCAAGCGAGACATCGGAAATGAGTCAATATTTGAAAAAGCAATGCGATTTTGATTGGGTTTTAAATCTTTGGGTAAATCACTTTTTCTGTAAACAATAAAATAAGCAAAAATTAACTGATGGGTTAGTTTATGCTTTATTACATTAGATACGGTACTAATTTTTGCTGCTTCTCCCTTAATAAAATTCATGGTTAATTCCTCCGATTCAAATTCAAGTAAGGGAAATTCAAAGAGTCCTTGCCAAATATCTTTCGGGCCTCTTTCTTGAATGATTGTTTTGTTTTGCTCATCAATAAAAACTTGATAAGCAAAAAATCTATTGCGCGTTTTTACACTTTTAATTTTTACCGGTAATGTTTCTATATTTTTCTCTATCCTTCCAATACAAATAGCGAATAAAACGCAATTGGGGCAGTCTGGAGATTTGGGAGTGCACTGTAAAGCCCCAAATTCCATAATGGCTTGATTATAAGTATCAGGCATTTGCTTGAGAAGAAGATTGGAGGCTAATTCTTGAAACGCTCTTTGACCTTGAGGGGTGTCTATTGGAGTGTCTATATTAAACACCCTAGAAAGCACCCTGTATACATTGCCATCGACAACGGCCAAAGGAAGTTTAAAGGCAAAAGAACCTATCGCAGCGGCAGAATATTTACCCACACCTGACAAAGAAAGTAATTGTTTTTCTGTTTTTGGAAATTCGCCATGAAACAATTCCATGATTTGCATGGCCGTCTTTCTCATATTTCTAGCTCTTGAATAATACCCAAGTCCTTGCCATAGGGACAGGACTTCCTGTTCACTTGCCTTAGCAAAATCATCAATGGTAGGAAAAGCATTTAGGAATTTTAAATAATATGGGAGGCCTTGTTGAACTCTTGTTTGTTGTAGAATTATTTCGCTTAGCCATATTTTATAAGGATCCTGAGTGTTTCTCCAGGGTAAATCGCGCTTATTTATTAAATACCAATTTATAATTTCCTCTTGAAAATTAGCCATTTGTAAATTTTTATTTGAAATATTTTAATTAAAATCGTTCCAATTAAGATATCTAATATACTTTTGTAGCGCGAAAATACTAATTGTAAAATCTTAAACTCAAATAAAAATGACAAAAGCAGATATTGTAACCGACATAGCAGTTGAAACGGGACTAGAAAAAAATGAAGCATTGAGAGCTGTTGAATCGTTTATGAACTCCATCAAAACATCATTGGCAAAAGGGAATAATGTATATTTAAGAGGATTTGGAAGTTTTATTGTGAAAGAAAGAGCACAAAAAACGGGAAGAAATATTTCAAAAAATACCACTATTATTATCCCTGCACACAACATACCATCATTCAAACCCGCAAAAACATTTGTGGAGCAAGTAAAATCGCAAGTAAAGATTGGTTAATATTCGTTTTGGTGATTCAATTAATTTCATTATCTTTGCCCTCCCCAAAAGGGTGGTGAGATAATACCAGAATTTCAGATAACAAGAAAAATATATAGCATATGCCAAGCGGTAAGAAAAGAAAAGGACATAAAATGGCGACGCACAAGCGTAAGAAGAGACTAAGAAAAAATCGCCACAAGAAGAAAAAATAAGCTTAATCATTATTTGATGTGAGGCTCAGTAATAGTATTGCTGAGCTTTCATTGTTTTATCATAAAAATATTTATTGTGAGCTTAGAACTAGTCGTAGATGCGCGCTCCAACGGAGTTTGGATAGCGTTACTTCGAGACGGAAAACTAATAGAACTGCACGAAGAAAGGGGAAATTCTGACTTTGCTGTAGGAGATGTATACTTAGGAAAGGTTCGCCGTCTCTCCCCAAGTCTTAACGCGGCATTTGTCGATGTTGGGTATGAAAAAGATGCCTTTCTACATTATTTAGACCTTGGACAACAATTTAATTCCCTGAGTAAATTCACCAAAGATACTTTACGAAACAAACAAAGTGTTCCAGATTTAATGTATTTTAAATTTGAAAAAGAACTTGATAAGAACGGTAAAATTGATGCTGTTTTATCTTCCTCTCAATCAATTTTAGTACAGATTGCTAAAGAACCAATTTCCACAAAAGGTCCAAGATTGTCCTCAGAAATTACCTTGGCTGGCCGATATTTGGTTTTAGCACCCTTTTCCAATAAGATTTCAATTTCTCAAAAAATCAAAGAACCTGAGGAAAGAGCTCGCTTAAAAGAATTAATGGAGCGAATTATCCCGAAGAATTTTGGAGTAATTATTCGTACCGTTGCCGAGCACAAAAAAACTGAAGATTTAGAACAGGATTTGAATGACTTGTTAGAAAAGTGGAAAAAAATTCATGCCAATGCCCTAGGTTCAGAGGCTCCGAAAAGAGTTTTAGGAGAATTGAATACCACCACTTCTATGTTGCGTGATTTATTGAATGGTGATTTTAAAAATATCCATGTAAACGAAGAAGTGTTGCATGGAGAAATGAAAGAATATATTACCGGGATTGCTCCTGGGAAAGAACAAATATTAAACCTTTACGACGGGAAAATTCCAATTTTCGAGCGTTTTGGAATCAACAAACAAATTAAAACATTATTTGGTAAAAAAGTTCCTATGCCAACAGGGGGTTACCTCATCATTGAGCATACGGAGGCCATGCATGTTATTGATGTGAATAGTGGAAATAGAAAAGGTGCAGATGGCCAAGAGTCAAATGCTCTAGCAACCAATATAGAAGCTGCCGAGGAAGTTGCACGTGTATTACAATTGCGTGATATGGGCGGTATTATCTGTATCGATTTTATCGATATGCATGATAAGGAAAATAATAGAATTCTTTTTGAAAAGATGAAAGAGTTTATGAAATCTGATCGTGCTAAGCATAATATTATTCCTCCATCAAAATTTGGTATTATAGAGATTACCCGTCAACGCGTTCGACCGGTAACGCAAATTAAAACTTCCGAGTCTTGTCCGACCTGTGATGGAACTGGTGAAATTCAAGCAAGTATCTTGTTTGCTGAGGAAATTGAAGCAAGTTTGTCCTATTTAGTTTTAGACCGAAAAGTTAGCGGTGTATCCTTACATGTTCATCCCTATCTTGAAGGTTATTTCAAAAAAGGTGGTTTTCTTCGTTCAAAACAATGGGCTTGGTATTTTAAATTTAAGAAATGGATTCCAGTTCATGGAGTTACGGCATTGAATTTATTAGATTATGTTTTTGTAGATAAAGACAACGAAGAAATTCCAATGTAATGTTTGGCGATTCCGACTTCTTTTTATCGGAAAAATTTAAATTAGAAAGCTTTTGCGCTTATCAAGATCGTTGCATTTTTGATGTAAAAAAGAAGCTAAAGGCATCTCTGCTTTCAGAGGAGAAAAAAGATCAATTAATTGCCGAACTCATTCAGGATAAATTTATTGATGATGAAAGATTTGCGCTTTCTTTTGCACAAGGCAAACAGCGTATAAAAAAATGGGGTATAAGTAAAATAAAAGCAGGCTTAAGGGCAAAGCAAATCTCTGCCGTTCTTATTGATAAAGCTCTTAAAACTATTGATAAATCAGTTTATTTAGAAGACTTAACGCAATTAATAGAAAAGAAAAAAAGATTGCTTTCCGCTGAAAAAGAAAGCTACAAGAAAGAAGCGAAAATAATTCGTTATTTGCTCAGTAAAGGATATCAATTAGAGGACATCTTTAAATGTGGAATAAGGGAAGATTAGTGCGTTAAGCTTACGCTAACTTGTTCTCCTATTTTTTCAACTTTCAATTGCCCTAGTTTACTCAGATTCTTCATGCTCGTATCCCAAAGCTTATTACTCATTTCCACTTGGGCTCTCAATGTTGGTAAATCAATGGGTGATTCCTGTTTTAGCTTATTCATTATTGCCATTTCTTCAGGTGACAAATGAACGGTAGTTTGAGCAGCTTCTGGACGCATTTGAGGAAAGAACAATACTTCTTGAATAGAAGCATTATTGGTCAATAGCATTACCAAACGGTCAATACCAATTCCAATTCCTGAGGTTGGAGGCATTCCATATTCTAATGCACGTAAAAAATCTTGATCAATAAACATTGCCTCATCGTCCCCTTTTTCTGAAAGGGTTAATTGTTCTTCAAAGCGTTCTCGTTGATCAATTGGGTCATTTAATTCAGAATAAGCATTTGCGATTTCTTTGCCATTCACCATTAATTCAAAACGCTCCGTAAGCGATGGGTCTTCTCGATGTTTTTTACACAGTGGCGACATTTCAATGGGATAATCTGTAATAAATGTCGGTTGAATATAATTCCCTTCACATTTTTCTCCGAATAATTCATCTATCAATTTGCCGATTCCCATGCTAGGATTGGTTGGAATCCCATTGGTCTCGCATGCTTCGCGGATTTCATCAATAGATTTCCCTTTAATGTCGAATCCTGTATGCTCCATAATTGCATCTCGCATGGTAATTCTTTTGTAAGGAGCTTTCAAAGAAATTGTTTTATCCCCCATCAAAACATCACTCGAACCATTCACTTGAATAGCAACGTGTTCTAACATTTTTTCTGTGAAGTCCATCATCCAATTGTAGTCTTTGTAGGCTACATACATTTCCATTACTGTAAACTCAGGATTATGAGTTCTATCCATTCCTTCATTTCTAAAGTCCTTGGCGAATTCATAAACGCCGTCAAATCCACCAACTATTAGTCTTTTTAGATAAAGTTCATTGGCAATACGCAGATAAAGTGTGGTATCCAAAGCATTATGATGGGTAATAAAAGGTCGTGCGGCTGCCCCGCCTGGGATCGGCTGAAGAATGGGAGTTTCCACCTCTAGATATCCAAAATCATTAAAAAATTGTCTCATAGAGGCAATCGTCTTCGATCTTTTTATAAAAGTTTCCTTCACCTTTGGATTTACAACTAAATCTACATAACGCTGACGATACCTTAATTCTGGATCTGTAAAAGCATCATGAATTTTACCTTCGGTATCCGTTTTAGGCAAAGGAAGTGGCTTGAGTGCCTTACTTAAGAGCATCAATTCTTTAACATGCACGCTGATTTCTCCTACTTGAGTTTTGAATAAAGTTCCTCTGATTCCAATAAAGTCTCCTAAGTCTAATAGTTTTTTAAAGACCTCATTGTAGAGTGTTTTATCCTCTCCCGGACAAATTTCATCTCTATTGATATACAATTGTATTCTTCCACTTGCATCTTGCAATTCAGCAAAAGAAGCTTTTCCCATAACGCGTTGACTCATCATGCGACCCGCAATGCAGACCTGTTTTCCTTCTTGATAAGATTCTTTTATTTCTATTGCAGAGGTATCTACTGGAAAAAGGGCGGCAGGATAAGGCTCAATGCCTAAATCTCTTAATTTTTCAAGTGATTCTCTTCTTTGTAATTCTTGTTCAGACAGTTCGTGTAAACTCATTAGATTGATCAATTTTATTCAAAGATAAGGCCTTCTATAATATTAGAGCGTGATCCCAACAAATTAGAGTAATTATTTTTACTGGGCTTACATGCCGTAAAGCAACATTCCAATAGTGAAATAGATAAATAGGCCTACAACATCATTTAGTGTTGTAATAAAAGGACCCGTTGCAATCGCCGGATCAATCTTATAATTGTGCAAAAGCAAAGGTATAATTGTGCCGATAGTAGAAGCGAAAATAATTACTGTTAACAAGGAAATACTTACCACCATTCCTAATTTTATATCCCCAATAAAATAAGCAATTATAAAAATAGTGGAAGACAAAAGCAGACCATTTAAGATACCAATGAGTGTTTCTTTTAAGATTCTATTTAAATAGCCCCCCATCATTTTATTTCCTCTTGCTAAAGATTGAACCACAATTGCAGAAGACTGTACGCCAACATTTCCGCCCATAGCGGTAATCATTGGGATAAAAAATGCAAGCGCTGGAATTTTGGTGATCCCACCTTCAAATCCGGATAATACTTTGGCGCCAAAAGCGCCGCCAATCAAACCAATAATTAACCAGGGTAGTCTTTTTCGAGAAATACGCCAAATACTTGCATCTTTCTCTAAAGGCTCGGTAATACCCGTTGCAAATTGGAAATCCTTATCTGCACCATCCTTTATATATTCTACAACATCATCTAGGGTAATTCTTCCGACAAGTTTTTTTTGATAATCGACTACTGGGACAGAAACTAAATCATATTTTTCCATTACATCTGCAACTTCTTCAGCTGAATCGCTTGTGTTTACTGAAATAATATTTTTGGATTGATATAGGTCTGCAATTTTGGTTTTAACACCGGCAAAAAGTAAGCGCTTCAAGGATAAGACACCGACCAATTGATCAGATTCATTAACCACAAATATGTTATATACCTTTTCAACATCTTCAGCTTGCTTTCTCAGTTCAAGTAATGCGCGATTTACAGGCCAATCAAGTTGCGCCTGAAAATACTCTTTTTGCATCAATCCTCCCGCGGTGTCCTCATCATAATTTAATAAGTCTACAATATCCTCTGCTGCTTCGTCATCCTCCATTTGAGAGATAACCTCTTGAATTTGGCGACTGCTTAACTCCCCTAAAATATCTGCTGCATCATCAGAATCTAAATTTTCTAACTGGTCGGCAATTTCCTTTGTGGAAAGCGAAGCAATGAAACGATCTCGGATTTCTTCTTCTAATTCCATTAGAATATCCGCCTGGGTATCTTCGTCGACTAAAAAATAAATGAATTTCGCTTGATCGTTAGTGAGTTTATCTAAGATTTCTGCAATATCAGCGTAATGCAATTCCAAGACATTTTCAGCCAACCAGAGCACATCCCTTTCCGCGATTTTAACGCGAATTAATCCAAGAAAATCTTTCTTTAACTCAAAGCGCATTTCCTATATTTTTTACAAAGGTAAGGCATCTCTTTTAAGAATAAAAAGGGCCCTACAAATGTGGTTTAATCATGACAAAGTCCCTGAACTTCATGAAAAATATCATGAGCACCAGCAATGGCTTTAATCAAAACAGCATCTTTAGCATTTTTATTTACCTGCTCATTAATGGAGTGACAAGCTTTTTCCAATCTAGATAAGGCATCATGGAGTTCCTTTTTATCTAAACTTTTTGGTGGAACTGAAATTCTTAACAGCATCGACTTGGTCAATAATTCTGTACTTCTAGTTCTCAGCGGCTGTAAATTCCCGGACTCAGAAGGATGAAAAGTTTGCGCCATTACTTTATGAAAATCTTTTAATGCAGGCCATGAATCTTTTTCAATTTCAATTAAAAGAGAATCTTTAATCGCAGTGGCATATTTTGCAGAAACTGAGCCCCAATTTGTTAAGGACCATAAAGCAGTTAAATAATCCGCTCTTTTGTTTTGATATGATAAATAATAAGCATGTTCCCACAAATCAATTCCTAAAATTGGAATTCCTCGTTCCTTACTGACGTCCATTATTGGATTGTCTTGATTTGCAGTAGTAGAAATGGCTAATTTTTTATCTGGAGTAACCATTAACCATGCCCAACCAGATCCAAATCGACCCATAGATGCTTGATTCAATTTAACTTTAAGAGAATCTAACACTCCAAATTGTTCTTTTATTGCCAAACTTAATTCGGCTGAGATTTCTGTTTGAACAAGCACTGGCGCAAGATTATCCCAAAAAAGCGAATGATTAAAATGCCCCCCTGCATTATTTCTTACAACATCAGAACGATAACTAGCATAAAACATTAAATCCGTTAAAGATTGAGTTTCCAAGGCAGTTCCCACTATGGCTTTATTTAAATTGTTTACATAAGCTTGATGGTGTTTTGAATGGTGAATTTCCATAGTTTTTGCATCTATAAAAGGCGCATAATCTTGATAAGCATACCCTAAATCAGGTAATTTATAGACTTGAGAATTAGAAATAAATGCTGTTGAGATAAAAATAAATAGTGCGGTCAGAGATTTCATGTTAAATTGTTTTCATCAAAATTAAGAAAGTCCTTGGGATAGCACTAGTAATTTCAATAGTTTTAAAGCAACAAGCAGTAAAAATTGTTTTATTCTTGTTATTTTTGAGCTCCTAACAAAATGGAAATGTCTCAACAATACAAAGAATATAGCGGATTAAATTTAACTACTATCGCCAGTGAGGTCCTCACCAATTGGCAACTAAATAAGGTATTCGAAAAATCAATTGAAAATAGAGAAGGGGATCCTTCATATGTTTTTTATGAAGGGCCACCTTCAGCTAATGGTATGCCCGGAATACACCATGTAATGGGTAGGGCGATAAAGGATATTTTTTGTAGATACAAAACACTGAAGGGATTTCAAGTGAAACGCAAGGCTGGTTGGGATACCCACGGTTTGCCTGTTGAACTTGGAGTAGAGAAAGAACTCGGGATTACAAAAGAGGATATTGGGAAAAAGATTAGTGTAGATGAATACAATGCCGCATGTCGTAAAGCAGTTATGCGTTACACAGATGTATGGAATGATTTGACTACTAAAATGGGATATTGGGTTGATAAAGAGGGTGCCTATGTGACCTATGAAACCAAATATATGGAATCTGTTTGGTGGTTGATTGGGCAGCTTTATCAGAAAAACTTACTTTACAAGGGGTATACTATTCAACCCTATTCACCAAAAGCAGGAACGGGATTGTCATCACACGAGATCAATCAACCAGGTTGCTATAAAGAAGTAAAAGACACCACTGTTGTTGCTCAATTTAAGGTGACAAAAGAAACTATTTTACCCTCTAGCTTAGGAGTAGAAATGGTGGAGATAGAAGCAACTTATTTTTTAGCTTGGACTACTACACCTTGGACCTTGCCTTCCAATACAGCACTAACCGTTGGGCCAAAAATTACCTATGTATTGGTAAGCACCTTCAATCAATATACTTTTGAAAAAATAAATGTGCTGCTTGCTGAAAATCTAGTTAAAAATCAATTTTCGAAGGGGTATCAACGAGTTGAAAATGATGAGGAATTAGATGCTTACCACAAAGGAGATAAAATTATCCCATACTTAATTCGTGGAAAATGTGTAGGAAAAGAGCTCATCGGAATTCGTTACGAACAACTACTCCCTTATTGTTTGCCTGCGGAAAACCCTGAGGCCGCATTTGTTGTAATCGGTGGCGATTTTGTTACCACAGAAGACGGAACTGGAATTGTGCATACCGCTCCTACTTTTGGGGCAGATGATGCGCGAGTAGCTGCTGAAGCGGGTGTTCCAGGATTATTAGTTCACGATGAATTCAATAATCTCGTTCCATTAGTGGATTTGCAAGGAAAATTCCGAAAAGAGATGGGCGATTTGGCCGGGAAATATGTCAAAAATGAATATTACGACGATGGATTGGCTCCAGATAAATCCGTAGATGTTGAAATAGCAATCCTATTAAAAGAACAAAATAAAGCTTTTAAAGTGGAGAAATATGATCATACTTACCCGCATTGTTGGAGGACTGACAAACCCATTTTGTATTACCCATTAGATTCTTGGTTTATTCGTGTTAGCGGACAAAAAGATCAAATGGTAGCCTTGAATAAAACCATTAATTGGAAGCCTGCTTCGACAGGGACGGGTCGTTTTGGAAAATGGTTAGAAAATGCAAACGATTGGAATTTATCCCGTTCCAGATATTGGGGGATTCCAATTCCTATTTGGTCCACAGAAGACGGAACGGAACATATTTGTATTTCCTCTCTAGAGGAGTTAAAATCTGCAAGTGAGACTTCTGTAAAAGCTGGATTGATGTCCACTAATCCTTTGAGTAGTTTTGTAGTTGACGATATGTCAAAGGAAAATTATAATCAAATAGACCTACACAAACATAAGGTTGACCAAATTATTTTGGTGTCTCCAGCGGGCAAGCCCATGAGAAGGGAGTCGGACTTAATTGATGTTTGGTTTGATTCTGGGTCTATGCCTTATGCTCAATGGCATTATCCTTTTGAAAATAAAGAATTAATTGAC
>Ga0304728_1001213_pt1 | contig 18635 bp, 20 predicted proteins | sample C_130625_MF_Meta_FD_190476 | JGI IMG/M metagenome (GOLD analysis project Ga0304728, IMG submission 190476) | Freshwater microbial communities from Lake Croche, Canada to study carbon cycling - C_130625_MF_MetaG (v2) (version 2) | ecosystem: Environmental > Aquatic > Freshwater > Lake | place... | reverse complement strand
TAGTGCTGCGCAAATCCCTGGATTTCGTAAGAAATTAGTCGAATTTTCTGCTATAAATGTAGGCCAGTACGGCATCGCCAAGGGAACAAACGGATCGGACAGTAATACTGTCGAGGCTTTATTCCCCACTGCTACAAATCAAATCAGTTATGCTAAAGGCGTAGCTAACCCTACTGGGGCTGATTTAGATATTGCACTACAAACCGACGGTTTTTTCTCGGTACAACGGTCGGATGGAACGACCGCTTACACGCGCAATGGTCAATTTAAACTCGATAGTGCGCGAACAATCGTTAATTCAAACGGAGATAAGCTTTTAAGCGATACTGGTTCTCCAATTACTTTATCAGCAATTGGTGGTGCAGTTACTATTAGTTCAACGGGTAATATTGTCCAAAAAGATATTCCTTTAGGTAAAATTGGTGTAAGAACGTTCACAAACACGAGCGATTTGGTTCCTATTTCCGGTGGATTATTTGTTCCTACCAATGGCGCCCAAGCGCTACCTGCTACAAATCCTGGTATACTCCAAGGCTACCTTGAAGGCTCTAATGTGTCTGCAATGAATGAAATGGTAGATTTAGTTTCTATTACCCGTTTTTATGAGGCTAATCAAAAAGTGATTACCTCAGCAGATCAGCAAATGCAACGGACACTCGATGCCCTCGGTTGATACCCCTAACCTCACTCACTTTTTAAACTAACTGGCCATGAATCTCTCTCTCTACTCAGCCGCTACAGGAATGGAAGCTCAGGAATTAAACCTGAATACCATTTCCAATAATCTTGCCAACGTAAACACTCCTGGCTTCAAGAAGAGCCGTATAGAATTTCAAGATCTTTTGTATTCCAACACACGTACATCCGGTGCTGATACAGGTGCGGGTAATTTACTCCCTAACGGTATTGAAATTGGTAATGGTACACGCGCAGCAGCAACCTCAAAAATTTTCCAACAAGGCCAATCCAATGCTACGGGTCAGCAATTAGATCTCGCTGTATCCGGTGACGGCTTTTTTGAAGTACAAAAGCCAGACGGTACACTTTCTTATACGCGTGACGGTTCTTTTAAACTTAATGCAAATGGTCAAGTTGTTACCGCAGACGGTTTTCCTGTATTGAGTGGTTTTCAAGCTATACCAGCTGGTACAACGGGTGTTACTATTTCATCAAGTGGTAGTGTATCCCTAACGGGTGCAGCTGGCGTAACTACATTTCAGCTTACACTCGCACGCTTTGCTAATCCAGCAGGTCTACAAAGTTTAGGTGGAAACTTATATGCAGAAACACCTGCGAGTGGCACGGCCTCTACAGGTCAGCCTGCTACAAATGGCTATGGATCTATTATGCAGGGTTACTTAGAAGGCTCTAACGTAAGTATGGTTGAAGAGATGGTTAATTTGATCGCTGCGCAACGCGCTTACGAAATTAATTCTAAAGCAGTACAAGCGTCCGATCAGATGTTACAGAACGTCTCTAATATGCATTCATAATGGTTTCTTTTAGCCGCACTATTTTATTTCTTACGTGGCTCCTTGTAGTAGGTGTTTGTGGTAGCGTGTATGCAGAGGTAGGTCCAGTTGCTGTAAAAAGTGCTCCTACTGTTAAGTCTGTCTATTTAGCTACTCAGTTCATGACAGAGCTAACTCATCAAGTCAGTAATCACTTTAATGTTGAAGGAGAATGGGAATTAACTCCGCAGCAACCTCTCGTTATTTTTCCTACGGAAGCCTTGGCTTGGGAGCTCTCGGTTACTTCTTTTCCAGCACAACTGTCATCTTATTTGGTTTTACGCTATAGACTGATGGGTGATGGGCTTGTTGTTCAGGAGAATTCACTTTTAGTTAAGGCTAGTCTTTGGAAGTCGGCGTGGATCACCCATCATCCTATAACAGCACGTACCATTTTTGATAGTTCAAGTTTAGATACGGTACGTATCGATGCCCTAAGTCAACGAGACGTTGTTGCTGCTTCTGCAGGGGATAATACCTATGCCTACACCCGTGACATGCGTGCTGATAGTTTAATTACGTGGCATGATTTAGCTCGCAGACCTCTTGTCAAAAAAGGGGATATTGTGGATGTAATCGCTACCGAGGGACTGCTCTCTGTTTCAATGAAAGCACTTGCTATGGAAAACGGCGTACGAGGAGACCTTGTCACAGTTCGTAATTTAGAAACACGAAAAGACATTTCGGGTATTGTTGTATCTGATGACCGAGTTGAAGTGCACTTTTAAGTATGAAATGTAAATATCTCATTACCTTAATGTTTGCGGTATGTACCCTAGGTGTTGCCTATGGTGATTCACTGTGGGTCGCTAAGGGAGGCGACCATTTAAGTATGTTCGCTGATCGTAAAGCATCACGCGTGGGCGATATCTTAACTGTAGTTGTAAATATTACAGATGTGGCTACGAGTACACAAAGTAAACAATCCGGTAGAACTTCTTCTGTTACAGATGCACTCGGTCAATTTCTCTTTCCTAATTTAGGAGCCCATGCAGGTGCACTTCCTTCAATTTCATACACCGGTAAGACAGCTTACACAGGGGGTGGTGCAGTCACCAATTCAGAAAAATTAACCAGCACAACAGCTGTTATGGTTACTGATGTTTTACCTAATGGTAACATGGTTATTGAAGGCATTAGACAGGTTACTTTTTCGGGTGAAACCCAGTACATTGTATTGCACGGCATAGTGAGACCTGACGATATTACTTCTGCTGATACCGTAAGTTCTTCGAGTATTGCTCAATCGAGAATTGAGTTTGTTAATTCAGGTACGATTAATGATTCCGAGAAACTTGGGTTACTCGCTCGTTTGTATGAAACCTTACATCCGCTTTAAGTTAATGTCTTCTTTATCAAACGTTTTTTCTACACTCGTTCTCGCTGGCTTGATTTTACTATCTGGCAGTTCACTTCATGCTGCACGTATTAAAGATCTTACTTTAATCGAAGGGGGTAGAGATAATCAACTTGTAGGTTACGGTATTGTTGTGGGTCTTTCAGGAGACGGTGATAGTAATTCAAATGGAACGCTTCATGTCGTCGCCAATATTTTACAGCGCTACGGTATTACGGTCAGTATTCAGGACTTAAAGTCTAAAAATTTAGCTGCTGTGATGGTAACTGCAGACATCGGACCTTTTATAAAGCCTGGTGCTCGTATTGATGTTACGGTTGCTTCTTTAGGTGACGCCAAGTCACTTCAAGGAGGTATCTTGTTACAAACACCACTACTTGCTGCCGATGGAGTAGCCTACGCGGTAAGTCAAGGCCCTGTAGCTGTCGGTGGATTTATCGGAGGAACAGGTGGTCCTGGTGGTGCTACCGTACAAAAGAATCATCCTACCGTTGGGGCGATCAGTAATGGAGCTATCGTTGAACGCGCAATCAATGCTCAGTTTGTCCATGAAGAAAGACTACGTTTACTCTTAGAAAGTCCCGATTTTAATACTGCTGCACGTATGGCTGATGCTATCAATCGGGAATGGCCAAATTCAGCGATAGCCGTTGATTCCGCTACGGTACAAGTAGGACTTCCACCTATGTATCATAATCGTCAAGTCTCCTTCATAGCAGATATGGGTATGCTTGATATGGATCCCGACTCCATGGCTCGTATTGTTATCAATGAAAGAACGGGTACGATTGTAGCTACTTCCACGGTTAGAATTTCTGAAGTCGCAATAGCGCATGGTAATTTAACAATTACCGTGGCCTCAAACGTTGGAGTTAGTCAGCCAAATTCGTTTACAACTGGTGGCCAAGCGACTCCTGTCAACAGTACTCAAACGAATGTCACTGAGCAACGAGGAGGCTTCTCAATATTAAATACTCAGCCCCCTACAATAGAGAGATTAGCGGCAGCTCTAAATGCTTTTGGTGTTTCAACACGCGATATGATGGCAATCTTCCAAACCTTAAAAAGAGCAGGGGCTCTTCAGGCTGAATTAATTATTAATTAATCATGGATATTTCAGGCATACTCGCAACGACTACCGCTCATTCTTTAACGGATGCTCAAGCATCGCTTAAGGCGCAAAAGACTCCGGAAGCGCAGCGAAAACAAGCGGCTAAGCAGTTCGAAGCGATTTTGATGCGTCAATTTTTGTCCTCGAGCGTAGGCTCTATGCTTGGCGGTGAACAAAGTTCATCAGGGAGTGTGTATGGGTACATGCTTACGGATGCATTAGCGCAAAAGTTAACCGAGGGTAATGGGTTAGGCCTAAGTAAGATGATTGAAAGTCAGCTTAGCCCAAATACTCCTCAAACTGCTAACATACCGGGTTCTATTACTACTGCCGCTAGCCTACTTGCTCAAGCTCCGCTTAAACCACTTTCACTTACAGAATAACTTTTCTTTTATATGATTAAAAATTGGCAAACTATTGTTGAATGTCTTCGTGAGGAGATAGCTGAATATGGACAGCTCCTTAATCTATTCGCATTACAGCAAGACCTTATTTTCAAACGTAAGCCTAATGAGGTTTTAGAGCTTTCCACAAAAATACATGCTCAAGTCGAAGTATTAGAAGAAAAGCGTTCAATACGTGAATCTAAGGTACGTGATATAGCTCTCGCTCATGGTATTTCACCTGACTCTACGCTTCGCGCAATGGTGAATCAATTTGATACGGAAGCTAGGCCGCTACTCGAAGCATTAATCGCTGATGTTAATTTACTTATTCACCGGGTGAGACGCTCACTAAGATTAAATCACCGTTTACTAAGTTGTATGGTGGATAGTCACCAAGCTGTTATTAAGCGTACACAGCCAGAGCGATTCAATACGACCTATTCTGCTATTGGACGCGTATCTCCAGGAAATTTAAGGTCAGAGCCTCGTTTCATACTCGCTGGATAATTACACTTATATGTCCATTTTCTCTATCCTTAATTCGAATAATACTGCTCTTAATGCGGATACGCAGGCTATTAGCATTACGAGTAACAATATTTCGAATGTAAATAATCCAAATTATGCGCGTCAAATTGCGGATTTTCAGCAGAGGTCGCCTGCTTTTACCCCGCAAGGTGCAATACCTCAAGGATTAGATGTGACTGCAATCACAACACGTAATTCTCTTTTAGATGCTCAAGTTCAACTTCAAGCGTCGATTACTGCGGGAGTTACTGCGCAAGCAACGATTTTACAGCAAATACAGTCTTCGTTAGGAGAAAATTTAACTGCAAATACCGGTACTTCGGGACAAAGCTCTACGACTAGTAACGGGCTTAACATTGCCGTTAACCAATTTTTTAATGCGTTCCAAAATTTAGCTACAAACCCAACGAATACGGGTGCAAATCAGCAAGTTGTGGCTGAAGCAGGAATACTCGCAGACCGTTTTAAAGCAGTCACAGCAAATTTAAATACGATAGCTCAAGGGGTTACTTCTCAGATCAGCTCAAATGTAAGTCAGGTTAATCAATACCTAGCCCAAATTGCGTCGTTAAACGTAACGATCACACAACTCAATGGACAAGTAGCTGGATCGGCTTCTGCCTTAGTAGATCAAAGACAGGCAATAATAGAACAACTCTCTGCCTTAATGCCCGTTACCGTTTCAGGTAGCAATCAAGGGAGTCTAACTATAACCGCTCATCAAAATGATACGCCTGGAACTCCCGTCGCGTTAGTAACGCTTGGTACGGTCAATAATCAAATCAGTTTTGTTCCGAGCACAACTAATCCTAATGCAGGTAATTTTGTAGCGGGCACAGGTGGAACAACAGTTAGTTTAGGCAACTTGCAGACTACGTCGGGTGATCCTTCTGGTACATTAAGTGGACTCTTGATGACCCTTTCTGGACCTCTCAATGATTTACAGAAAAATATTGATAATTTAGCTCAACAAATCGTTACATCTGTAAATAAAGCCTACAATCCATCTGAATCGGTTACAGGTAATGTTTTTGCTGTTCCAGATCCAAGTGTCACCAATACACTTGTTGGAGCGAATAATCCGCTTAATACACTAATTCCAGGTAGTACGGCTTTAATCAACGGTGCTGATTTTACTATTAGTGTAAATGGCGGTCCTAGCCATACAATTTCCACTACTACGTCTGAATCGCTACAAAGTATCCTACAAGATATTTCCTCGAGTACTGGCGGAGCTGTTACTGGCAGTTACAATGCTGCGACGGATAAAATTGTACTCACGGGTACTTCTCAGTTCACGCTTGGTGGTAGTTCATCAAAGTTTCTTGCTATAGCTAAAATTGCTCCAGGTGGTCCATACAGTGCCCCTGTAGTAAGCTCTGATACAGTTGGTGCTTTAACATCGGTTAAAAATGTACCTGGTGCTTATTCCAGTGCATTTACTATCGATCCAAATTTTACACCAACAAACATCAAAGCAGGTAATACCGTAGCAAACGGTGCCGGTGATAACAGTTACGCTATTGCTGTAACTAATGTTGTGAACCATAAATTTTCAACTGCACAAGGTGCGCCTGACAAAATAGATGGCACGCTTGCCCAATACTATGCGGGTGTCGTAAGTGAGCTAGGGCAATCACTTCAAAGCGCAAATACTAACTTGGCGGACGAAAAGAATATTCAAACCGTTATTTTAGGTCAAAGGCAGAGTGTAAGCGGAGTAAATTTAGATGAGGAGATGTCTCATCTCATGGCTTACCAGAAATCGTTTCAAGCGTGCGCCGAAGTCATGCAAGTCATTGAATCACTGCTCTCTAATTTTATTTCCCGTCTGAACTAATTTATATTTTTATGCGTATTACAAATTACATGGTAACGTCTGGTTTAGTAAACCAGATGCAAACGCTTAGCAGCAACCAAGCTAACCTGCAACAGCAGGTGGCTACGGGTATATCTTTAAGTCAACCTTCAGACAATCCAGCCGTTTACGGCCAGGTAGTACTGTTACAATCTCAGGTTCAAGCAGCGTCCCAATACAACAATAATGTTACGCAAGGTCTTCAAGTTGCATCAACGGCAATGAATGCCCTGCAGTCCATGCAGGCGCTTTATGATCAAGCAAGTCAGATTGCTACCTCTGCAAGTAATGGTACAAATACAGCAGCTACTCAGAGCAACTATGCTACTCAGCTTAATCAAATCATAGCAGAAGCGATTCAAGTCGGTAACACCCAGTACCAAGGTAATTATATTTTTTCGGGTACAAAAATTACAACTCAACCGTTTGCTACAGATGCAGGTAATCCTACAGCGAACCCAGCGAGTGCTCAATTTCCATACCAAAAACAGTATGCATATTACGGAAACGATAAAACGGCTAATATTCCGGTAGCTGCTGATACAAATCTATCAGTTACAACGCCTTCAAGTTACTCGAGTGGTTTTACTAATTTTATCAACACCATGATAAATTTAAGTAACTCTCTTACTAAAAATGATTCTGCAGGTATTGCTACTCAAGCCTCTAGCTTAACGGGAAGTAATTCTACTATTGAAGCAAACATAACGAATGCGATTGCTGATAACGGTGCTACGCAAGCACGGCTACAATCAATTCAGACAGAAAATACTGCCAACGTAACTCAACTTAACTTACTTATCGGAGATAACACTAATACCGATATAGCGAGTACTATGGTTCAATTATCCCAGGCTCAGTTAGCTTACCAAGCTGCGATACAGTCGGCTTCATCAATCATGAAGAATTCTATTTTGAATTACCTCTCTTTTAACTAATTTATGAATATATTTACCCAAGACGATATTTCCAAGATGGCACCCTTGGGGAGTCAGGTATTACATTTCCCTGAAGGTATAATCGGCTATGCTGATATACGTGACGCAGAAGTTAAGATTTTAGATGAAAAGAAGCCTTTCTCACTCATGAGGCTAGAAGATCCTACCGGTTTCATGAACTTACTCGTTATTGAACCTAGAGATTTTAATTTAGCGTATCATCCTGTATTTTTCGAAAATGATTTAGTGAGTTTAGGAATTACTGATCCAGCTGATGTTGCTTTACTAAATGTAGTATCCATCGAATCTCCAGAAACACAGGAGCTTACTGTTAACCTAGTCGGACCTTTCTTAATCAACCGTAAGCTAAAGATAGGTAAGCAGGTCGTAATTCAAAATTACTCAAATTATAGCGTTAAACATCATATCCCTAAAGCTGCTGAGGAAACGAAGGCATCTTAAAGGGGCTATGGTGGTTCTATTCCTTTAAGTAAATGAGGTTATTTTAAAAGGTAAATAAATGGTTATAAATAAGAGTTTTAAGTTAAATATCGTAAATAAAACAGATATAGAACTACCACCAGAAAATCAATTATCAGAAGAGAAGTAAGATTTAATATAACTTCAAAAAATGCAGCTTCAATGCCGGAGATTAACTATAATTTACAAATCGATTTAATTAGTTGAATAGATCAATTACTATAAATCCTATAATTTTATGAAAATATAATGAGCATTGTATCTATAAACAAAACTTTGCTAACTCGAGAAAAAGACAGCTCGTTAAATGCAAATACGAGTCATATTTCTTCAAAATATACATCCGACCTTTTATCACCATCTGCTATCGCTCTACATTCTTATAGCGACTCTATAAATATCACTAGTTTAGTTGATAACTCAGGAACTAATAGTATCCAAATTGATAGGGAAAGATCTTCTAGTATTATTCAAAGTAACAACGAAGCAAAATACTGCGTTAGTTCAATATTATCTTACTTAAAGAATGATAGTTCGATAATATTAAATTCAGTTGTTATGTCTTCTTCGACAAGAGTTTTAGATCTAATTAAAGAATTTACACTGCAGAATTAAAATTAAATCATTTTGCTGCTTTAACTTTCTGTTAGAGTAAAGTTCTTATTATATCAAAATAGGTATCATATATTATTGTATAACATTATAGATATCATAAAATTAAAAATAAGTATAACATTTTGCTTAAGTTAAAGTTTAATATTATTATGCAATTAAGTTAATTAATGATAATACTATTTTTAAATATTAAAATATGCTTAAATTTTATAAAACCCCGACTCAGCATGATTCAATATCTGAACGTTTTAATCAAAATGAGTTGAGCAATATTGGTTTAATACAATCAATTGACGTTACAGAATGTGACTTGATTGTTAGCGCCTTAGTAGAGGAGTTAATTCCTTTAATAAATATATATGGAAAAAGTAAAAGATATTTAGTTTGGTGTGATGAGCCTCTATGGTCTAATTTTTTTACTAAGTTATTTTACAAAAATTATTGGTACTACGAAAATAATCTTTTTGATACTTATTGCACTAACGGGGTTCATATTAATGTGATGAATTGTTTCACGGGAGATGTATATTTCTCTAACTATCATTTTTTGGGTAATTTATATCAAATTAATTCACATAGTATTAAAAGTATATCTAAATTTAAAAAATTTTACACTCAGAGCAGTGGTAATAAAATAGCTGCTTTTGTTTCATATAGGAATGAAAAAAAATGGAACTTTAACAATGCTGGTATAGTTAGTTTGTGCAACCTTAGAACAAGATTGGCTCTTGAGGGAAAATTATATAACAAAATAGATATTTTTGGAAAAGATTGGCCTAATAGTTCACTAACGATTGAGAATACGAGAGAGGACTTGAATTGGACAGATATAAAACTCAAACATTTGTCAAAATATCATTTTAATTTATGTTTTGAAAACTGTTCATGTCCGTATTACGTAACGGAAAAAATATGGCATTCAATAATATCACTTTGTTTACCAATTTACTATGCAGGTAAAAATCATACAATCTACAAAGACTTTCCACTAAATTCATTTATTGATTATGCTGATTTCGAGGATCCGGCTAGTTTATTTAATTTCATAGATAATCTAACTGAAACTGAATATAATCGAAGGTTAAAAGCATGCATTGATACTTTAGAGAATTGCTTAAATTACTCTAATGAGGGCTTTTTTCCAAAAACTCAACAATTGCATGCTTTAAATAATATAATTAACAGTAAGTCATCAGATTCCAAGATGTGGCCAATATCTAAATGCCTAGGAACTATAGATTGGATTTCGATTTTAGGTAAACATGATCCTGTTATATTAGACATAGGTTCTAATGATGGCCAAACCTCTGTAGTTTTTTTAAGCCAGATGCCAAAAGCTACTATAATAGCTTTTGAACCCGATCCTAGAGCAATAGCTCGATTTAAGTTACGCCTTCAGGGGCAGTTACTGAATTACAAAATAACTCTTTATGAAGGTGCTTTGTCAGATCAAGACGGATATGTAGACTTTAATCAAAGTAGTGGTATGAATTCCAATTTGAAATGGTATGACAGTGGGTGGGATTTATCAGGATCTATTCAGACGCCGTTAAAACATTTGACGGAGTATCCAACAATATTATTCGATACTAAAATAAAAGTACAAACCACGACTTTAGATGCTTATATAAGAAATAATAATTTAAGCTTCGATATTATAGATCTTGCTTGGATTGATGTGCAAGGTGCAGAAAAAAAAGTACTTGATGGTGCAAGAAATATCTTAAACAAGATAAGATATATACATATGGAGTATTCAGATCAAGAAATGTACTCTGACCAGATGGATTTAAATACTACTCTAGCATATTTGAATGATTTTGAACTAATCCAAATATACGACGGAGATATTTTATTAAAAAATAAAAACCTAACTTAGTCGCTCTAATAGTGAAATAGATAATATCGGGTTAATCACAGTTTGATTTTGTTTATACAATTATTTATTAATTATAACTATAAGTTATTTATTTTTTTCACTGCATGTCTTGAATCGAATAAAAACTTATAATACTTAAATGCGTTACTACGATACTGTACTCTTGTGGCACTGCTCTCCGGAACCTTATACACCTCCTGTACTAAGTAAAAACCAAGTAACAGGTATTTTAGAAAACTTTTATGAACCCTATGCTAAATCTTCAGCAACGGATACTTTTCCTGTTCCTCGCGCTGAATTCGATATAAACAAACTCTTTGAGGCCAGATTTATAAGTAAACCAAAACATCTTTTTATATGTATAGATTCAACTATACCTTATTTACCTAGAAATCTTAAAAATATTGCCGAAAAAGTTTTCATATGTTTGGGCGATAGTCATCATTTAAAAAACCCAATTTCCAGATTAAGAATATATATTAAATCTGAAGATGTAGATGGAATAATATTCACGAACAATATAAGGCATGCCCATTGGTTCAGAGATATAACACATGCTACATTTTACTTTGAACCCGCATTAACTGCGAAAATATTTAGTAACGAAAAACTGCTAGATGGATACCGTAGTCAAGATATTGTCCTTTATGGACAAATAGGCAATTTCCACCCGCGACGGTCTAGATTAGCACCGCAACTTATACGTGATAATATAATAAAATACATTAACGGGGTTGATTCTTTGATTATTCAAGAGCTACATGCTAACATTGCATGCTTAAATATTACGCTTAATTCTGATTTAAATAATAGAATATTTGAAATTGCACAAACTGGTGCACTTTTAATTATCGATCAAATTGCCGATACCAATGGTAGTGGAACAATATTAAAACCGGGTGTGAATTGTTTGACATTCGCAAATTACAACGAACTAGAAAAACTGCTTAAAGATAAAAACCGTCTTTCAAGCATGCAAAAGATTTTAGGAATGAATTTATACAATGAGTATCATTCATATTGGAGTTTAAGTAATATAATACGTAGATTAAATACGCCTCTTAATGATAAATTTACTAGTTTAAATACTTACCGAGATACTCGCTATACTAATATTGACCTATCCTTTACCCTCAGCGTACAGAAACGTCTAATTATTTATGAACATTTATTAGAGTTACATCGAATATTCGAAAATATCAGCCTATTTATTGATTCCCCATATAAAAATATTATAGATCTAGATCTTAATGATTTACCTAGAATAAAAATCGTTTCTAAAATAGAAGAATTAGATAATATTAATTCTACTTGTGTTCATATAAAAAAAGAATCCACTTGGAGTGATCATGTAATTATTGTTACTAATAGGATTATGTAATTTAATAATCCTATTTTTAAAAATATGACACTAATAAGTCGAAAATTGAGTAAACTGGTCCAACAAAAGATAGAGTAGAATGTGTATACCCTAATCTAGATGTAAACATTTATTCTAGATCCTAGTATGCTTTATTGCTACTTAGTAGTGCTATTCAAAACTTATAGCAATCATCCAACAGCCATGCTTACTGCGATTAAGTTACTATACGGACTTCCAGCGCGAGGGAGTGAGCGCTGTAATATTGTCTTTTATTGTCTCCTGCAAACGGAATGGTATAGATGCTTTGGCTTACAGTTTGAGGGTAAGCGTGCGGCTGGGTACCTAATATACAAATGGAAAACCTTTGATAATATGATTGGATGAGAATATCCGCATTGGAAGTAGTTGAGACAGACATGAGAAAATATCTGCGTGGTAGACGCTACTATAGCACTAAGCAGATCCAAGAAATTTTAGAAAATTACGACAAGAGAGGTTTAACCCAGCGTGCCTTTACAATGCGTTAGTGTGTTAGTTATAGTACATAAGCAGTGACATTGACACAGCAGCAACTAAAGGTCTTAGGGGTAGTCCAGGGTCCAGCGCAGGTGCGACAGATCCGGAGTCTGAGCGACGCTTATGACCTTAAATAGCTGAGTGTTTTTCCAATTATAAGTGGTCACATGTTTACGTTCCAAGGGCAGCGCCGCTTCCATCCAAGCCTGACTCAAGGCGTGGTAGGTGAACACTTCTACATCGAGGCCCTTCGGGCAGGTCGGCTCCAGGGTGTTGCTGGCATAATCAGCCTGCGGATCGGCAACTAGGCGGTCGATAATATGATCTATTACGGTGGGGTCTTTAAAAGGGTCGTCGGCGGTGATGCGCACCACCATGTCGCACTGCACGCGGGCAGCGGCTTGATAATAGCGGTCAAGGACGTCGTCGGGGCTGCCTCGATAAATCTCGACCTCTTTGGCCAGGGCCAGGGCTTCCAGCTCATCGTCTTCCCGGCCGGTTGTGGTGGCGATAACTACCTCGGTCGATAAAGTGCGCCAGCAGCGATTGGCCCGCGATGTCGCTTAGGGACTTACCTGGCAGCCGTATCGAGCCCATCCGCACCTGTATGATGGCTGCGATTTTCAGACGAGAGCGGTGCCTTCGGGTTTAAGAATAAAGTCCGGGCTAATTTTCTTTTCCCAGATGAACGGCGGCATTTGACTGTGCCATAGTTGAGTATAAAAGTCGATCTTGCTTAATGGAATTGGAAAGAAGCAGCGTGGGTCGCAGGCGGTTTTAATATAGTTTAGCGCCATTTTATACTCACCACGTCTAGCTAGGTTGAGTGCCAGCCAAAAGATAGCCGTGCCGTAGCGGCAAAAAGTACCTTCGCAGGCGGCGGTGTAGGAGTCGCTCAATATCGCAAAGGGCTGATCCGCTAGTCCACCGATGTTGCTCTCCGCATTTAGAATTGCCGGCCGGTTTGCGGTCACGTTAAAGTCGAACTGCAGGGAGGTGAGGAAGTCTGCATAGCCGGGTGAGGTGGTTCGGTCCTGTTTCAATTTATTGGCTGTGAAGATGAACTGAACGATGTTGGCGATTGTATCGAGCTCGCGCAAATTCACATTGAAGTTCATTTCCAGGTCCATGATGGCCGAGGCGCAACTGTAGAGCTCGACTAGATCTAGGGAGTCAAACAGTCCTTCGCTTGCTATGGGTGTGATGGCGTGTATATTTATGTCAAGTCCTCGTGTATCCGCCCGTTCCTGCATAAATGCAACCAATCGGTCGGTCAGGTTTTGAGCCGAAAGTACGGTGATAGGTGGCAGGTTTAGGTTATTAATCAATAGGGTACAGAAGGATTCGTTTTCGTTTTGCGGTTCAAAGACTTGGGTCCGCTTTTTTATACTTAACATTACCCCGCTGAGGCGGACGATTTCCATAATATAAAGGGTCGCCCCATGTTCGTTCAAGTGAAGTCCGTCTTTTTGCAGAAACTCTGTACGCGCCAAATTATTCTCACCAAGGATCTGCTTTAGGGGATTTACAACTGGGATGTTCTTTTTACTACAAAACATCTCCAAGTGCCGGTTGAAGCGCTGGGTAATCTCTAGTTTTTTTGGCACCGGCACGTTGGCCAATTCGACCGCGTGGATCGGCTGAGGGAAGATGAGCCAAGCGAATTTTCCGCGCTTGGCCAGCTCGGTGAAGACCATTTCGTACTTGTTCACCATTTGGTGAAAGCCAGTTTCCAGCGAACCATGAGCGGCGTGTAAATAAAGGTTATAAATATCATGAGTACCGATGCTTAAGAATTTCCAACCTGTCTCGGCTTGGTATAGATCCCGGACCTTCTGACCCATCGCAGTGGTGTTGATAAAATGGTCGATGACTAGAGCCCCCACCCATTGGACGCGTACCGCCTCCCCTGTCGCACTACCAAGCTGAAGCCGATTAAAACAATCGATGTTACTGTTGCCGATGAGGATCATATTGGAATCAACGACTTTTCTAGATATAGTTCCCGGTTTCTACTCCGGCAGACTTTACCGCTGGTAGTTTTGACTAACGACATATGTTCAAAAATCTCAACCTTTTTAGGCACCACCCCAATCTCGTTTTGTACGGCCTTTTGGATCGCGATTTTGAGGGCTGTGGGTGATTGGGCGGCTAGGCGTTCGGCGAAAATAAATAGGTCCTCGCTACCCAACTCCGTATTCAAGATTCCAAGCGCCGCCACTCTACCGGGGTGGACACCCTCAATTTGCGACGTGATATATTCAACGTCCTGCGGGAATATGTTTTTTCCACAAACTATAATCAGGTCTTTCTTGCGCCCAATAACGACCAATTCGCCGTCTTCGTTGAGGTAGCCAATATCACCAGTTTTATAAAAACCGTTCTCCAGCGGACGGGAGCCATCTAGAAATTGTTGATAGAGTGAGGCCGATCTTACACCGATCTCGCCTTTTTTTTCGTTACCCGTGGTGTAGATGCGCAGTTCAATTCCGGCAAGGGGCGCGCCGCAGGAGAGTGCTTCGCTGCCCGCTGCGGTGACGGTCGACGGGGCCGATTGGGTGACGGCGAAGGTGGCTTCTGCCAACGCATAGCACACCGTCAAAGACTCCGGGCGGACGCTTTGAAAACGGGAGAGGAAACGCTCATGGGTTTGCGCGCGAGCAGGTTCGGAGCAGTTGATCCAGCGTCGTATGCTGCTGAGATCGTGGTTCTTGCCCTTGGCGGTGAGCAGGTGGTAGGCGAAGTTTGGCAGGAAGCAGATCGTAGGCTTAAATTCTTCGATTGCCGCCAATAGCAGGTCGGGTTGCACCACCCACTCGAAGGAATCCATTTGATAAAACGGAATCCCGCACATCAGCGGCATTAAATAACAGGCTATCAGGCCCATATCATGATAGAGCGGTAACCAGCTAACTATCGCGTCTGCGGAGTCTAGCTGCAGGTTGTCCGCATAAGCCTGCATGTGCTGTATAATCGCTTCGTGGGATAGGATGACGCCCTTTTGCAATCCGGTGGTCCCAGAGGAAAACTGGACCAAGGCTTCGCCGGCCGGTTTGAAGTCGGTTGTTGAACAAGGGTTTAGAGACGTAGTGAGACTCAGAAATTTAATATTAGGAAGGTTGGCGAACTGGGGTTGCTGTTCTGCATCGGCAAAAATTGCGCCAAACTGGGTGATTGTGTGGATATGATCAATTTTTCGGCGATACTCGGCATCACTCAATTTGCTGCTGGTGGGACTGATCTGTGCGGGTAAGTGACCCGCTAGCATGGCGCCGATGTAGGCCGATAGCAGGTGAATATCTAATTTTTTGGAGAAAAGTATCAGGGTTTTTTCCTTCAGCTCGCGTTGAAACAGGCCCGCGTAGGCTGTAACGTGCTGCCAGAATTCGATCCGCGAGTAGTTCACCCAGAGTCCTTTATGTAGCAGTGCGCAGCACAAGGCGTTTGGATTGAGTTCGCAGTTATAGGCGATGCAGGCTGGCACGTCGGGCTGGTCTGGGCAGGTCGTTCGCATAAGGGCTTGCACGGGGAAATTTAGCCGACTAATTCCGCTTCTAGTTGGCTAATCAGGGGTTCGGCCAAGGCGCGATTGGCCGGGTTGTAGGCTAGGTCCTCGCGGGCGGCAAGCAGGGCCTCCGCGAGCCGGCCGAGTCTAGCTAAGGCGAGGGCTCGTAGGTATTGGATACCTGCAATCCGGGTATGCTCGGTGCGGTTTTGTTTGAATGCATCATTTAGAAGACTTAGTGCAGGAAGGGCTTCGCCGGCATCAAGCAGTTTGCAGGCGGCTTCTGCCAGCACGCGAGAGGCGCCTACATGCGAGCGAATTTCCCGGACTAGTTTGCCTTGGCCGGCATCTCCCACGAACAAGCTGTCATAGTTATCCTTGGGGAACACCTCAAGGTGTCCCCCGCAGGTGGCGTCGCGGACCTGAATCCCGCGGCCGGCGGCGTAGGTTTTTAGTTCGCCGTATTGAAACAGCATCCGTGCTTTAGCCCCCTGCCATTGCTCCCATGTCATATAATCAGAGACTTTTTGACAATCCGCCTCTTTATAGGAATGAGCAGAGGCATAATCTGCGTACTGTTCCTCGGTGACTTTTAATATATCGTGATCAATACCGATAAGGTAGATCGGGTTGCAGCCGAGGTGGAAGGCGAGCATCATTGCCACCAAGATTACATTTTGCCCGTATGCTGGAATGCCCTGGGTAAAATCGATTTCGGTCTCGATGGTGGCCTGGCTGTAATGGAAATAATTATAATTAATCAGTGGGCCGGGGCGCACAGTGTTGAAATAACTAAAGCCGGTGGTGGGCACAAACAGCTGGGGACTTAGCGCCTGGTCCACCGCCAGTTGTACTACAGGCAGGAAGTGGACTTGTGGCCGTTCCCAATAGAACGGGGCCGCAAGCACCCAGTAGGAGTACTGGACACTTGCCGCTTCGGGATTGCGCGCAAAGTCGTTTACCGCGATGGTTATCTCGTCTTTCAGTCGGCTTAGATTCTGGTACTGGGTCGATGGGCCGTTGCCTACGATGAAGCAGCGTTGGCCTGCGTGTAGGTTTTTAAAGTGGCGGTTGCGCCTTAAAAGATCCTCCAGATTGAGTATGGGGTTCGTTTTGGACACGTCGGAGATCGAGCCGAGTCTGAAAGGGACTTTGGCAGCGGCGGGAGCCGGGTTCAGCGGCTTAATAAAGTTCTCAGGGTGAGCTTGGCTGGCGGGATGCATTGAAAGAGAGAGTGGCCTGTAAATATGTTAACTAACAGCATTCAAATCTGCGTTCAATTATTAAAAATTAATTTAATACGAAAATGGGGGTGATCGCTGCAGCTTAGCGACTGTGGAAGGCAAGAAATTCCCCAACTGCTAATGTTGCCGTGGTGTGGGGTGTGGTGAGTTAGCTTTTTAGTATCGCTTGAAATGTCGATTCGGCACCAATAACAAGCAACCCTGATTATGAAAGGTAAACGTTAAATTACTTAAGAAACGGTAAAGAAGCCTCATAAATTGAATGCAAAATATGTGTCACTGAAAAACTTGATTTTACTCACTGAAGATGCACGAACAACAGATAGATTAACACTTGGGGTTCACCCGATAATACGGACACAGTTTAGGTGTTAGTTATTTGGATAAGATAAATTTAGTTCGTAGTCGAGAGGACTCTTATAACCAAGTGATGAGTGTAATCTCTTTCGGTTATAGAAGCCCTCGATGTAATCAAAAATCGCTGCCTTGGCCTCATCTCTTGTTCTAAAGGTGCATCGGAAAATCAGTTCATGCTTAAGTGTACTCCAAAAGGATTCCATTGCAGCATTATCATAGCAGTTTTCCTTTGCGACTCATTGAGGCTATCATTCCATTTCCATCTAATTGATTTCGGTAATCCTGGCTCGTGTATTGGATCCCACGATCTGAGTGATGGATGAGTCCATGCTCCGGTCTGCGAAGTTCTATTGCCATTTTAAGAGCACTCAGTGGTAAACGTGTATGCAAAGGTCGAGTCCATTGACCAACCTACTAGCTTACGGCTATAGCGGTCCAATACGCCTGCAAGATACAACCAGCCCTCATAAGTAGGTATATACGTTATATCGCTTACCCAGACCTGATTCGGACGTTCTGGCAGCGGCATATCACGTAGAAGATTAGGTGCTATGGGTTGATCATGGTTACTGTCTGTAGTGCGGACTCGGTAGCGGCGTTTGGTACGCCCTATGATCCCAACTTCACGCATTAACCTAGCTACTCGGTTATGACCCACGCGTATCCCACGATCTTGTAAATCTTTTGTTATACGCGGGCTTCCATACGTTGCTCGGCTCCTCTCGTGGATCTGCTTAATCTCCAAAAGAAGCGTCTTATCAGACGCTTCTCGTACAGACTTAGCCTTTGTCCAATCGTAATAGCCACTGCGTGACACTCCCAGCGTGTCGCATAAAAATTTAATCTCATGTTCAGCGCTTATCTTTTTTATTAGGGCCTACCGCTTTGGTGGTGTTTGCGAGAGTATGCCCGCTGCTTTTTTTAGGATTTCACGCTGCTCTGTCACTCGAGCTATCTATTTCTCTAATCGTTTAACTTTTTCTTTAT
>Ga0304728_1001200_pt1 | contig 18768 bp, 12 predicted proteins | sample C_130625_MF_Meta_FD_190476 | JGI IMG/M metagenome (GOLD analysis project Ga0304728, IMG submission 190476) | Freshwater microbial communities from Lake Croche, Canada to study carbon cycling - C_130625_MF_MetaG (v2) (version 2) | ecosystem: Environmental > Aquatic > Freshwater > Lake | place... | reverse complement strand
AGCCCGTCCATAAATGACGCTGAACCACCCGCACTAGTAAAATCTAAAATCGGACTTATCATGTCTAAAGAAGACTTATCAATGGGCATATATTTTACTGCATTGTTCGCATGCAATAAAAGATTTTTACACCTAGCGGGATTTTTTTTGATGAGCAAGTAAAAAACAAATCCCAAAAAGGCAAAGAATGCCATTTGGAAATATTTCTTGTATTTGAAAAACAGTTTCATATATTTTCCTTCATGATATGCATTAAATATCAAAAATGCGGTGACTCCAAGAATAACTAATTCCAGTTTCATTTATATATAAAAATATTTTTTTGTCTTCATTACTAATTAATGCGATAGAGATTTTCTAAAAACGAGTTTACCAAATATTCTTCGTTTGCACTAGCAAATTTATCATATTTTTCAGAATTTTTAATTGACGGTTTAGAATTTTCGTGACTAATAATTTCATCATATTCGTTAATTGTTGGAATAACATTATCTAGAAATTTAATAAAATTATTTTTGTCGTATTTTTTATATTCTGATATATGTTTGTTGCTTCGTTTACTGTTCAAATAATCAATTATCGGAAAAATGTTTCCTAACCTATCTATATCTATTTTGCCTTCCCAGCTACTAGAAAACGGACATATGTGTTCAACCCAGAACTTTTCTTTTAAAAAATCAACAGGAACCTTGTTTCTATAAAAATACCAAATTAATGCTTTTTCGTGTAATTTTCTCACCCTTCTATCTTTTTTATCTTTTCCGTTTGAACGAATTTCAAATAATTTATCCAAGACATTTTCAGCAATTAAATGATTAATCAACTCCTTCATTGCTTCCTTATTTATATTTTCCGAAATACTGTTAGGTGTTTTATAATATTCTTTTGATTTTCCTTCAACATACTCCCCTCCACAAACATATAATATAGAATCTTTAATTTGAAAATAGGTTCTCTTATCCTTGTCACGAACATCGTTTGTAAAAAAATGATATAACATGCATATCTCAATTGACTTCAAAATATTATCCTCCGATTCGTTTTTATCAAGATAACCTATTATACATGAAATAACCATACACATATTATTTTTATTTAAAGAATTTAATTTTTTGTTGCACCCATCAAATATTTTATTCTTAGAAACTAAATTTTCCATGAAAATGTTATTTTTTAATTTATTCAATATGTTTATTACTTTCAATATGTAATTTATGAATATGTTTACATTTTCCGTGGTAAAAGTTTCGTTAAATTTTCCCTTATTAATCACTTTATAAATTTTGAAAAAAAGACACAAACCACTATTCTCGCTTTTTCCTATTAAACTGCACTTATCGTTTGAATAATTTTGAAAAGCCACCATGAAATCAAACGCATTTATTTTTTCATTTTTCTCACCAAACTGATAACATATTAATTTTTCATCCGAAGACTGTTCATTATAAAATTTTCTAATAAAATTAATTATCTGCATTTTAAAAGATAGGTCTTCTATAACGAAATCATTAATTCCGTATAAAACACTCGCTAATATTTCCTGTTCTGTTAACCCGCTATTATATTTATTAATATCTTTATACACTACAGCCAATTCCTCACATGAATATCCCTCAAAAAGATTTATATTTATTTTCACATCGGTATCAAATCTATCTTTTCCGTTTATTTTCAAACTCAAAATCAATCTATCAAAATATGGTTCCATTTCGTCTCTTATATTTTTTAGATCCGAATTGTAAATTTCCGCATAACCCTTTTCAATAAAATATTTGTTGTATTTGAAAGACATCAATTCATCATATGTCATTTTACTAATAATTTCTTTGATTTTTGATAAACTGTTGCTAGTAATAACGGTTTTAATATAAGAAAATATTTCGCTCAAATTTTCGGGAAATATGCAAAACGGCTCATCTAAAAAATGAAGAATAGCATTAATTCTATTATTCCCGTCAATGTTTTCCAACTTGTCCGCGGGTTGACCAAATGTAATCGCATGTACACCGTTCTGCGTATTAAATAAGAATTTTATATAATTTTTTTCACTAGGCGTATTTTCCTTCTTTGGCAATATGTCCCACTTACGTTTTCTTTGATACTTTGGTTTTATTATTTCATTGTTTTTAACTTTGGCTTCTAATTGTTTAACATACCATTGCTCATTTTTGATATTTTTGACATTTTTTTGGACTGACATCCGCTGGTTTAATAGTATTGTTCTGACAGTCCTAAGTCCTTTCTATAATAATTTAAAAAATAAACTTAAAGTCTCAATTCATCTTCTGTTTTTGCGAGTGCGGGTGCGTTTTTCTCTCGCCTTTTTTGTTTCAGAAGAAGAAGAACTAGTCTTGCTCTTTGTTGGCGCTCGGTTTTTACCTGCATTCTTAAACAACTTGTTCAAGTGTCTTAAATGTTCAACTAGTCTCTCAGTATCAATAACCATTGTACTTGATTCAATGATTAGGAATACACATTCTTTTATTTTATCTATGATTAGTTGCTCCTTATCGGTTATGTTCTTGTAGTTGTCATAATAATATTCAATAATTGAAACATATGTCATGACAAATCCCCAAACATCTATATTTTTCATGAAAACCTCGGAATAATATTCCATCAGTTGAAATTTATTATCTCTCGTAAACTTGAATAAAATCTGGGAAATATATTCAAAAATAAAATAGTATGTATAATCAAATTCTATTAAATCGTCGCGATAAGATTCTTCCAACTCGTTTAGATTTTTACCGACGAAATTCCTGAATATGGCATTCAGTGTTTTCAAATGTCCTGGACCACGCTCATCTATCCATAAAACAACATACTTTATAACAAACCCCCTTATAAAATAAAAACTCGGATTCGGTGTTGTCTTCAAAAATGCCGCATACATTTTTGTAAATGTATCATTGAACAAGACATTAGAAAAGGGGATATTGAACTGGAAAGGGCGTCGGGCATTCACTTTGGGAACCTTTTTCTCTCCGTCATATAAAGTTGATAACCCCCAATCAATCAATCTTGTTTTCAATACGCCGCCAGTTCTCTCGTCCACTAAAATGTTTCCCTCTTTCACATCACAATGATATACGCCTTTTTCATTCATGGGTATTATCCCATTCAATAATAAATCAATCAACGAATTGTTAAGGCGACACATTTTATCATAATTCAGTTTCTCCCTATCAATATAATCTCCTATATTCATTCCACCATTCGGCATATTCATCGCCATTATTTTTTTCAAATACTTGGAATTAATGTTTTTTTCAGTCATCTTTTTCTTTTTCAGCGCCTTGCATTTTTTATTGAAATCAATCAAATCCCCCGCCGATAATGGCGCGGGTTCACAGAGAGAAAACCCCTCTAACAAATAGTAATCCGAGAAATTCGGCACGGTTTCCAATTTCTTTTTATATTTCATAATTTCCCCGTATTCTCTCTTGGCGTTTTTAGTAAGCATCAACTTTGAAACATTGTCGCCCAATACGCCACTAGGTCCACCTGAATTACATTTTAATGCGGGTTCAAATAAACAACCATAACCGCCTGACGCAATTACCTTCCCACCTACAATTGGTTTATTGAGGTTGGCGTCACTTATCGGATTTTCTATTTTTGACATATTTTTTGTTATATATTGTATAGATAATATATTGCAAACAAAATAATGAATATAATTGCAAAATATGCGATTTTACCCAACATTTTATAATATTCACGGTTTTTAACCTCCTTGGGTTTATATTCTTCATAGTATTTTTCATAAAACTTACTTAAAGAAATCGTGGGCTTTTCCAACTTTTCATTTATTTTGTTATGAATAAAGTGGGTCCACCTAATCATGCTATCTCTACTATCAAGATAAGGGGTGAGCGGATATTCGTCCAACAATTTACTAAAATCAGAAGCCATTGATTCTATTGGTATGAAAAGCGGTAAATTATGGAAGAAATCATAATATTTTTTCTTAGTCACAGTGTTTGGATATAGTGGATATGTCATGGCGATTGTATGAATAAAAAACCACATATGTGGACCCCATACTTTGGAGTCTAATCCCATGAATAAAATATACATAAAATATATATAATAATATAATCAGTTAAACGTTTGTTTTGTTACATTAATAATCCTTAATGGACACTAAAACTAATCAAGTATGCGGAAATTGTGGTAAATATGGTCATATATTTCATCAATGTAAATTACCCATAACTAGTTATGGTATTGTTGCGTTTCGTTCTAGTGAAAGGGGGTTGGAATTTCTGATGATTCGGAGGAAAGATAGTTTTGGTTATATAGATTTTATACGGGGTAAATATTCCTCGCAAAATATTGAACAAATACAGGAAAAGGTAGACGAAATGTCAATTTCGGAAAAAGAAAAAATATTAACACATTCGTTTGAACAATTATGGAAAATGTTATGGGGTTATACTAGCAAAACACAATATCGTGCCGAAGAGGGCGCATCCGCGAAAAAATTTGAGGCTATAAAAAATGGTATTTATGTTAATAACGAGTTTGTTACTCTAGAAGATATTGTCAAAAGAAGTAATACAACATGGGCAGAAACAGAGTGGGAATTTCCTAAGGGGCGGAGAAACTTTCAAGAAAAGGACCTGGATTGCTCATTGAGGGAATTTGAAGAAGAGACAGGATACAGACAATCCGATGTTTGTATTATTGAGAACGTGTTACCTTTTGAGGAGTTAATAATAGGTTCAAATCATAAATCGTATAAGCACAAATATTATCTGGGATATATGAAAAATACACCACATGGCGATCTTAGTAATTTTCAAAAATCTGAAGTCAGCAAAATAGAGTGGAAAACGATTGATGAATGTTTGGCTTCTATACGATGTTATAACATGGAAAAGAAAAAAATAATTTCAAATGTTAACAAGATGTTACAAACATATAATATTTATTGTTAAAGGGTCAACAACGAATTATTTTTATTTATAAAAATACTTAAAAACATTTTGGGCAATAATACAATTCATGGAGAATTACGTAACTGCATATGAATATGAAAAAAATGTAAATCCGATTCTGAATCCTATACCTCTTTTTGAAAAAAGTATAAACGATTGTGGTTACGGGATTACGCTAATAGATTTTTCATATAATGTTCCGTTTAGTTCAACTACTCCTAATTTACTAGCAAGTTTTATCAAATTGGATAAAAATGATGTAAAAATATTAGAAAATAATGAGGAAACGAATGGAACATCGCACTTGTTTTACATATTGGAAAGCACGTGTACGTTTTTGATAGATGATGTCTCGTTCGCAGTAGGACACGGCGACATTTTAATAACCCCGTTATTTAACTCAATAAAGATAACAAACACTGGGGAAACCGATTTACAAATATATTATGTTAACGATAGTCCCTTGGTCAACTATTTAGGAAATAAACCAGTTAGAAAAATATTCAAGACGGCTCTTTATTCTCATGATTTTTTAATAAACAACTTGGTCGCGCTTTCTGACCCTGACAATAATAGGAAAGGAATTCTTTTGAGCAATAAAGATACAGAAAAAATAGGAATTAATACAATCACTCCAGTTTTATGGGCATTATATAATGAATTACCGCCAAACTGTGTGCAAAAACCCCACAAACACAATTCAGTTGCGCTAGATTTGTGTATTAATTGTTGCGATAGCGAAAATATATTTACTTTGATGGGTGAGGAACTTGACGAAAATGGGGATATAATGAATCCTATAAAAGTAAATTGGAAGAAGGGAACCATGTTTATCACTCCTCCTGGCTTATGGCATTCACACAATAATCTCGGTAATACTTAAGCACATATTATACCTATCCAAGATGCAGGATTGCTTCTATACCAAAGAATTCTAGGAATCGTAATAGAAAAATAAGAAACGATTTCTATCGTAAAACAAGAAATAGAATTTCCATATTAAATGATTTAATAAAAATCATATAATAACATATAGATGTCTGAAAATAAAAAAAAAACAAAGAAAAAATTATCAATCGCCCAAGACGAAGAAGAGGGATTAAAGATTGAATTCCGGGAAGCAGATTGTGAGAACCCTGAAAATATTTATGGGAAAGAATGCAATAAATTTTTATTAAGGGAAGAGTTGTTGGAGAGAAAAGAGTTGGAGGAACACCCCGATACTGAGGAATTTCTGTATCCCACATTAAATGACCCGAATTTTAATTTGAAAATCGCTGAAAAAAAAGAATTTAATGATTCCAAATATGATGGGGAATTATATGATATTAAGAAACGTGCCGATGTATTAAGTAATGCGGACTTTGAATTGGCGCCACACCAATTGTTTGTCCGGAATTTTCTCTCTTTTCAGACACCGTATAATAGTTTATTGTTATATCATGGTTTAGGAACTGGTAAATGTTTAGCATTGAACACGCCTCTTATTATGTATGATGGGTCTATCAAAATGGTTCAAGATATTGAGTCCGGCGATTTATTGATGGGCGATGATTCTACGCCTAGAACGGTTCTCTCTTTAGCAAGGGGGAAAGATAAAATGTATGATATCATTCCCGAAAATGGAGAGAAATATACAGTAAACCATGAACACATTCTTTGTTTAAGAGACATGTCGTCTTTTTCTGTAATTGAAATAGCTATTAAAGATTATCTTCTTTTATCAGATGAGAAAAAAGCGACCCTGAAAGGTTATAAAGTCGCTGTTGATTTTGAAGAAAAGGTGACTCCTGAAGACCCATATATAGTGGGAAATCGTCTAGGTTCTCAGGAAAACGTGTGTATTCCTTTTCTTTATAAATGCAATTCAAGAGAGAAACGATTACGATTACTCGCGGGGTTACTTGATGACAATGGTTCATTTATGAATAACCAATATGAACTTACTTATAATGATGATATAAAGGATATTGTCTATTTGGTGAGAAGTTTGGGATTGGCTTGCTCTTTTTCCGAAAATAATAAACTCGTTATTTTTGGCGGAGGAATTGAAAAAATACCGACAAAAATAGTGGTCTCGGAAAAAGCCAGGACAACCGACCATCTATTAACAAATATTAAAGTTGAATATGTGAATGATGATGATTATTACGGATTTACCTTGGACGGAAATTGTCGGTTTTTGTTGAGCGATTTTACGGTAACCCATAATACATGTAGTGCAATTGGTGTTTGTGAAGAGCAGCGTGAATACTTGAAACAGATGGGGTTGAATAAAAGAATTATCATTGTTGCGTCACCAAACGTTCAAGACAATTTTAGATTACAACTCTTTGATGAGAGAAAGCTAGTTCAGACAAACGGAATTTGGACGATGCGTGGCTGTGTTGGAAATAAGTTATTGAAAGAAATCAATCCGATGAACATGAAGGGAGTGACGAAAGAAAAAGTAATGGCACAAATAAAACAGGTTATTCAAAATTCTTACCAGTTTATGGGTTATGTTGAATTCGCCAACTATATTGAAAAAACGGAACAAGTCCAAGGCACGTATAAAACCGAACGAGATAGACGAAGACAAATGTCGCTTAATCTAAACAATGAATTTCAAAATAGACTGATTGTTATTGACGAAGTTCATAATATTACGAGCATAGAGGAAAAAAACAAGAAAATTGCGCAACAGTTGATGGTTTTGGTAAAATCGGCGGATAATTTGCGTCTCCTATTATTATCCGCGACTCCCATGTATAATAGTTACAAGGAGATAATATGGTTGATAAATTTGATGAATCTTAATGATAGACGTGGACTAGTAGAAGTTTCCGATATATTTGATAAATTGGGGAATTTTAAAAAAAATGCCGAAGGAAAAGAAGTAGGCAAAGAATTATTAATGCAAAAAGTTACCGGATACATATCTTTTGTTCGCGGTGACAACCCGTATACATTCCCTTTCCGGGTTTATCCTTCAGTATTTTCACCCGAGTCAACGTTTTCAGAGACCCGTCCCTATCCCCTTGTTCAAATGAACGGAAAAAGAATCACAGACTCCGAGAAAATTGTCAAGGTGAGTAACTTATTTTTAACAAATATTGGTTCTTACCAGTCTATGGGGTATGAGTTTATTATGAATAGTTTGAGAAAAAGAAAAATATCCGTGACAACTTCCAAGGGTGTTTCTAGAGAGATGCCGAGTTTTGAAAATATGGATTCATTTGGTTATACTCTATTACAGTTACCACTTGAGTCATTGATTATTGTCTATCCAGCAAACGATTTGGAAGAAGCGGTTTCCAATATTCGGACCTCTAAAAAATCGGTAGAGTTGGTTGAAGTTGAACCGATAGAACCCGACGCAAATCCGGTTGAATTTGAACCAATTGTTGAACCCGCTTCAAAAACTGCACGGGAGGAACGTGATGTTTTTCTTAACGCAAACGACTTGACTGGTGGAAAAGGGCTGGAAAATGTCATGAATTTTATTGATAGTGTTTCGCCAGCAGAAAAGGGGTCATTTGAATATAAAGCGTCCACTTTGAGAAATTTCGGAAGAATTTTCTCTCCCGGAGAGATTGGAAAGTATAGTTCCAAAATAAAAAGCATCTGTTCATCTATTCAATCAAACTCCGAGGGAATCATCTTGATTTATTCTCAATATATAGATGGTGGATTAATACCAATGGCGCTCGCACTGGAAGAAATGGGATTTACTCGTTTTGGAGAGAACACTAAATCGCTTTTTAAAACATCGCCGACGGAACCGATTGATGCAAAGACTATGAAACCGAGAGATAAAGGCGTAGCGGGTGCAGCGGGTGCAGCGTTCTTTCCAGCAAAATATACAATGATTACCGGCGACCACCGCATCTCTCCTAATAACGACTTTGAAGTCAAGGCGATCACTGGTGACGATAATAAAGACGGTAATAAAATAAAAGTAGTTTTGATTTCTAATGCTGGGTCGGAAGGGTTGGATTTCAAATGTATTCGGCAAATTCATATATTGAATCCCTGGTATAACACCAATAGAATTGAACAGATAATAGGACGCGGAGTCCGCAATTTCAGTCATAAAGATTTAGATTTTGAAAAACGAAATGTTCAAATATTTATTCATGGAACAATTCTAGAGGATGAAAACGAAGAAGCCGCTGATTTATATGTTTATCGCTTTGCTCACAAGAAGGCGATTCAAATAGGTAAAGTTAGTCGTGTTCTTAAAGAAAATGCAGTTGATTGCATAATCAATCATGAACAGACAAATTACACACAGGAAAATATTTCGGAAACTATGAAAAAACCTGTAAAACAAATTTTGTCCAATGGAAAATTGATAGAAGATTTCAAGGTTGGGGACGCACCTTATTCGGCGACATGCGATTATATGGAAACCTGTGATTATTCTTGTAATCCCGATGTGGATTTTGAAAAAATAGACGTAAGTGAAGAATCGTACGACGAATCATTCATCATGTTAAACACCGAAAAATTAATGCAGAAAATAAGAGGGTTAATGAGAGAACACTTTTTCTATCTGAAAGACGAATTGATAAAGCGGATAAATGTGCCCAAACCCTATCCAAAGGTTCAGATTTATGCAGCATTAACACGTTTGGTTGAAGACAGAAGTGAGTTTATTACGGACAAATATCAGCGTAGCGGATACCTTGTCAACGTCGGAGAATATTATCTTTTTCAACCAAGCGAGTTGAATGACACAAAGATTTCCATATTTGACCGTTCTACGCCGATTGATTTTAAACATGATGTTATTAGATTTGAACTGAAGGATGCCTTACCGAAAGAAGATGAAGAACTAGGTGAAGAACCGAAAGATTTTGACGATTCTCGTGAATCCGCAGAAATTATGTCTGACTTGAAAGAACAGTATGATTTAGCGATTTCCATGGCAAAATCCAAAAAGAAACCACCCAGAGGGGACGAAAATTGGTACAAACACTGTGGGTTAGCAATGCAAAAACTTATAAAGGAACACGCAATTCCGCCAGAAGACGTATTAGAGTTTTTAGTAGAACATATTGTGGATATGATGTCGTATGAGGATAAAGTATCTGTATTAAATCATATATCTTCAATTGATATTAAAGACGAAAACTCATTTGAAGCACGGATTAAAGCCATATTAGATAAAAAAATAATCAGAACCAAGAAACATACGGGAATTGTTTTGTATTCTCTTGATAAACGCAAGGTGCTTATTCAGAAGAATGGATTATGGGTAGATGCTGGAACGGAAGATGCCAGAGAAATTGCCGAAGAAGTCGCAAAAATGTTATCCATTAGTGGAGACGCCTATAACAGATATGTCGGATTCATTGGTCATGAACAGAAAAATCGTTATTTAGTCTTCAAAGTGAAGGATACGACTATACGAAGAAATACTGGCGCGCGCTGTGACGAAGCAAACAAGGGAAGACGCATAACACTATTAAATGAAATTATAGGGGAAGAGAAATATACGAAAGAAAATACAAAGGGAATGGTTCAAGCGGAAATGTGCGCTTTACAAGAATTTTTATTACGTTATTATAATAAAACACGTAAAAATGATAAAATCTGGTTTTTGGACTTTGAATTAGCGCTACTCTACCAATTTTAAGGGGGTGGGATATATAATAAAATTGAAAACGAATTAAAGATAATTATCTAATATAATAGTAGATGGATTCGTCTAAATTCAAGAAGAAGGAAATACGTTACGGGAGCGTTTATTCGCGTTCGCTAATTACCCGTAGCATATCACTTCCTATTGTTTCTATTGGAAAAAACATTCATGAAAATATAGAAAAAAACATCGCGTCTAATTTTGAAGGGATATGTGTGGTGGAGGGGTTTGTTCAACCCGGTTCAACTAAAATTGTTACTTATTCTAGCGGGATTGTGAACGGCATTAATATTAAATTTGAGGTAGTATTTGAATGCATGATTTGTATTCCGGTAGAGGGAATGTTATTACAGTGCGTGGTGCAGAATTCCACCAAGGCTGGATTAAAGCTGACATCGGCGACGGAATCGCCTTCTCCTATTATTGTCTTTGTCATTAGAGACCATAATTATTCTAATAAATATTTCTCTTCGGTTGAGGAGGGAAATAAGGTCGTGGTGAAAGTAATTGGCATTAAGTATGAATTAAATGATAAATATATTTCTGTTATTGGGGAGTTGGTGGAGCCTAGAAAAGAAAAGAGTTTTCCTCCGAAGGCGAAATTAGTCATTCAGGACTAATTCTTTTACGAAAAATAAAATATGTTTTATTTTATTTTTTTAGTTATTTGTTGTAAATTGGGGTTTTAATATGCTAATATTGAACCGGTAATTGTTCCTGCGTTGGGACTACCCACGGTGATTATTCTCACATCAATAGTATCCGTTTCTAAAAAGGTTACACCCACTGTTCTCAAAACAAGATTATTTCCCGAAACAGTTGTTAGCTGAAGCGTTAACGGGGTGGCGATTAAATTTTTATAAACTGTCATAGTGATAGAAGTTCCTAGAGTGATAATGCCAGAATAGGAGACGTTCATAGCAAAAAGAACGACTTTATCAATAAAAGTAAATACATACGGCGTTGCTATGGAAACACTCGCGATAGGAGTAACACATGGTGGAATATAGTATGTAAGATTACCTCCCGGAAATCCGAGAAGACCGAAAAAGATTTTTGTTGGATTGATGGAAACGTTAAAACTATACGGCGCCGTAGAATTCAATAAATCTGTTGCGCCAATAATAATATCCCCGTCTGTTCGGTAAAGATCGGCGGTTACACCAGAAACACTAGACGATTTCAAGGTTAATATAGAACTTGGATTCGTTGTTTCGCAGGCAACCAAATCTGTTCCAGTCCCTTGACAGAAACAAAATATGTCGCGCGTATCAAAACGATTAGGACCATTTACATATATGCATCTCGCCGGGAGAGAACCTGTTGCATTTACTTGAATTGTGGATGCTCTTATGGCATTAGATGAATTTGGAATTATAGCCGAAATTCCAGATGACCTTACTCCGTATATATTTGCGCTTCCACTTGAAAGTGTGCATGATACAACACATGTTCGCATTTTAGAGTCTATGCTTGCCGTAGTTAAATAATCAACTCCGACATAAGGACCCGCATTTACTGGCGCTGCGATAGAGAGTTTTACCGTAAAATCTTCAATGCGGGAATTGAGATTCAAGGTTACTACGGCGCCAGGAACAACAGGATTTAATGACTGGACAATGGTATTTAGTAAATTGGCGCCACGAAGCGCGACACCACTAGGAACTGTAATTATTTCATTATATGTCCCGGGATATACAAATACTTCTTGTCCTGGGAGTGCTGACGCTAATGCGGCGCCTATGGTTTTGAATGAAAGTGTGTATGGGAGTAATGCTGCTGTTGCGTCGTTTCCGTTTATAATATCAACGCGCAAAAAATTGCCGATGGGACCGACTAATCCCGTTGCGCCAGTAGGTCCCATTTCACCCGTTGGACCCGTTGGACCCGTTGGACCTTGTTCACCTGTAGCGCCATATTCGCCGGTGGAACCCGCTTCTCCGGCAGGACCAGTAGGACCCGCAGGACCTTGCTCGCCTGTGGCACCTTTCTCGCCGGTGGGACCCATTTCACCTGTGGCACCCGTGGCACCATATTCGCCAGTGGAACCAGCTTCTCCGGCGGGACCCGTAGGACCCATTTCACCAGTTGGACCTTGCTCGCCTGTGGCACCTTTCTCGCCAGTAGGACCCATCTCACCCGTGGCACCGTATTCGCCAGTGGAACCCGCTTCTCCCGCGGGACCCGTAGGACCCATTTCACCAGTCGGACCTTGCTCGCCTGTGGCGCCTTTCTCGCCAGTAGGACCCATCTCACCCGTGGCACCTGTAGCACCGTATTCGCCAGTGGAACCCGCTTCCCCGGCGGGACCCGTGGGACCTTGCTCGCCCGTAGGACCAGTAGGACCCATCTCACCCGTGGCGCCGTATTCACCAGTGGAACCCGCTTCTCCGGCGGGACCTCTGGGACCCATTTCACCAGTAGGACCCATTTCGCCCGTAGGACCTTGTTCGCCAGTCGGACCTTGTTCGCCTGTAGGACCTTGTTCGCCCGTAGCGCCTGTGTCTCCTTCAGGTCCCATGCAACCGCGACAACCGTTTCTCCCGTCTTTACCGTCCTTGCCGTCTTTACCGTCTTTACCATCCTTGCCGTCCTTGCCATCTTTACCGTCCCTGCACTCATTACAGCATTCTTCGCACTCTCCGCAGTCTCCGTCCTCGCACATTATGTTATATTAACTTAAAATAAAATACGCAAAAAAATTACCTTAATATCAAACCATTTATGGTTTAAGATTCTTAGATATATTAATTATAAAAGTTACATCTGTAATTTATGAATAGTCCAAGTAAAACAATATAAAAACATTATCAAAATGAAATAAATATGAAATTTATTGACGAAACGAAACTCTCATTTGAATTTGAAACAACCCCGTTTCAACATGTTGTCATTGATGGTTTTATAAAAGAAGATTACTTTGCTGAAATATTGCAAGAGATGGACAAATTAACACTAGATAAGACATATTATTTTCCCGATCAAAATATAGAAAAAAATAAATATGCATTCAAGGATTTTACCGGAATTCTTATGGAACTTTTCCAAGAAATGAACGGAGAAGAATTTGTTAGTTTTTTAGAAAAAAAAACGGGTATTGAGGGAATTATTAGAAATAACAACACACTTCAGGGTGCAGGGGTTCATAAGATATTGAATGAGGGATTTTTATGCATGCACACCGATTTTGATGGTTACACTGACAATCTGCATGGGTTATTAGATAGAAGAATGAATTTGTTGCTCTATATGAACCCCGAATGGAAACAAGAATATGGCGGCGAGTTATGCTTATATGATAGAAATGTGAATAAAATTACTAAAACTATACTGCCAATATTAAATAGATGCGTAATATTTTTAACTCCGGGGAGTATTCATGGGCACCCAAATCCATTGAATATTCCGGAAAATAAAGTGAGACAATCTATTACAAATTATTATTATACAAAAAATGTTACTGGAAAAAGTCTTGAGGGCTCGGAAATGCTTCCCGTAATGTGGTATCATGGAATAAAATTGTAAATAATAAAAATGCGTAAAAATAATAGAATGACAATAGAATATGTAATAAAGATATAAAAACCTTCTTATAGAATATCTCATGTATGAATCAGCAATTTCAGAGACGTCCTTGGATACTTCTATATATGAATTAAACACAATAAGAGAGAAGATTGAATCAATGCCGAAATTCAACCAAGTAGAAATTTTACGTATTTTAAGTAAGCGGAATGACGTAACCCTCAACGAAAACAAATATGGGATTCATATCAATTTAACAGATGTTCCAGAGGAAGTAATTAATGAGCTCAAGGTCTATATTAATTATGCGAATGCCCAAGAAGTGAACTTGAGCAAGATGGAGAAACAGAAGGAAGATTTTAAGAATATATATTTTACGAAAGATAATAAAGACAAATAAGGAAAAATGGTAGTGATGAACGGGTTAGAAAAATATATGTTGACCAGTGATAACGTAGACAGAATTTCTTCAAAAATAATGGTCGCCACCAAAGAAATCAAGGTTAAAAATCCTCCACTAAAGAAACCAGACCCTTATTTCATACCCGAGCAAAAAGACACACTTTTTTGGTGTTTTTATATAATTAAAAACGGGTTTTCCGCATTTGAATATCCTGGTGCGACATCCTTTTCAAACGAAAAAGCAGAAAAATTCAAATATATTGAATTATTGCGTCTTCGTAAACAAGAATTGAAAACCAATAAAATTAAAAATCTCAAGGAACATGTGGAAGACGAGTTGGCAAATCGTGAAAAGATAGGAATGAAGACATTTATTGCTCTGTGTATTGTTAGCGGAATCAATGTGCTTTTTATTCATAAGAGAAAGTGTTTTGAGTTGGTTGTTTCTGAAGACGATTTCCATGTTGTACATATGTTGGACGCCGGGAAATATAGTTACGAAAGTGAAATAACAAAAGAAAGGGTGGAATATTATAGGAATGAGTTTTTCAAATGGGAAAGCTTAGATAAACCATTAAAAGGGATGAGCAGTTATAAATCTTGTGAGCTTGTTGATTTATGCAGCAAACTTGAATTAGGAGGTGATGAATTGAATAAGAAAACCAAGAAGGAGTTGTATGAGATGATAATAATGAACATTTAATCTAATTATTGTATTTAATGTATTTAATGTTTTTTCTAGAAAAAGATTAAATAACGTAAATAAATTATTCAATAAGCCTCATGTTAGACAATTCTTTCATATAACGTTTGCTGCAAGATTCCACCAAAAGACCATTCGCATAAATTCCGTAGTTGTAATAATAATTGTCGTTATCTAAGGCAATATGATATATATTGTATACCCCGGGTCTTTCATAAACGATGGTTCTTTCGTCCAGGCAAGCGGGTAATCTGTATTTGTTATCAGTGATAAATATGTCATTGAAAAAATTTCTGGTCATTTCCTTTTGTTCTTCGTTTTTAAATTGATCGACTAATATAGAGTGGCAACCAGTAATGACTAAATCTTCAAAGATTTCGGGATAATTTTTTGACGTGCAAATATATAATTGGTCCTTAATTCTTTCTTGTTCTGAAGTATGGTTTATTTGCTTTGTGCCTATCATGTTTATGGGAACATAATCATTACATGCGGTTTTTACTAAATCACCCTTTCTTAGTTCTTGAATAGAAACATATCCTTTGTCGGTAAGAATTTTCGTATCTTCTTTGAAACATACTGTATTAGTTTCTGATCGCGTAATTGAAGCATATAAAATTAGGTCATCATTAGTAGGTTGATCGACGGAAACCCCATAAAAAATATTCATCACAGATAATTCAAACCATCCACCGAAACTATTGCTAGGGTTGAATAAAGAATAACCTCCGGTGTTATTAGATCGTAAAGAAAAATGTGCATCTGTAAGTGCATCTGTAAGTGTTAAAGTATTAGCCGTATTAAAATAATCTCTTAAACTTTCAGAAAAAAAAACAATTCCAAATCCATCCATTATCGGGTATTTGTTATCATTTGAAGATACGTAAACACCAGAATTTACAAAAACGCTTTCAAAAAAACTGGGTTCAACATTATAATTAAAACTGTAAAATCCAGTTACAACACTGTCGGTGACTTTAAAATATCCTCTAAAGAAAGGAACAGGATTTTCATAACTAACAGAATAATCAAAAACTCCATATTTATAGTAGGAAGTCATATTTATATTATAGGCATACATATTTTTATTAAAATTGAAACACAATATAAAAAAATATGCAGATAATATATACCTTATGTCAGAAAAACCAAATACAGGGAAAAAATGGGCGCAACGAAAACCCAACGAACCTCCCCAAAAAGCCATGGAAACGGTCGTCAAACACTATGTAGAAAACGTCAACGTCTACGACAAAAGGAAAAAATTCACATCGCACGAATTGGAAGTCCGTTTTGGAACAAAGGGTATCCGCCCTTTGACAAAGATTGACTACGACAATGTGATTTCTAAATTAAGGTCTTTAGGGTTTACTTGTGCGAATGAACAGGGACAATATTATTTACGCATGAATGCCGAAATATTAGACCCGGTTACTGGCATATTCAAAGAATCAAATATCAGAGCCGAAGTCGCTGGATTCCAAGCGATTCAAGACTATTGTAAAAATGATAATAATCTAGAAGAAATACATAACAATACGACAAAATATAGTTATCCTCCCGTTCATTTTCTCAAAAAAACTCTCGCGTACGTGAATGATGAACCAGTAAGACCAGTTGATTTTGATGATTTCAACTTTCGTGTATCCTACCAAATTGAAAAAACAATGGACATAAGACAAGAAGATATTGCCAATATGTTGAAGGGATGGCAAAGACTAAAGAAAACACATAGATTTATTAACCGTGTGACCTTTGAGCACCCCGATTTCCCCATAAAAGTAGATATTAGCATTGTCAAAAAATCAAAGGTGTCTGAAGACCGGAGATTTATTCCGGTATACACAACTGACGAATCAGAGGTATTTCAAAATCCCGAAGTATATGAAATAGAATTAGAAATAGACAATAAGAAAATCGGATATAGTGATTTCAAAACCACCGAACAGTTATTAACTGCTATGCGTAAAGTTATTAAATACGTATTGATGGGTCTACAAGGAACCAATTATCCCTGCTCTTATCTTGAACAAAATGCTGTTTTACAAGAATACTCACAATTGATTCGTGATTCAGAAGAAAAAAGGAGGGACTCGGAAAAATCGCGCGGCGAAAAAGAACGCCGATTCTATCCAGTCTTTATTGGTCCAAGTTCATACACGCTGCAATTAGAAAATATTGTCCCTGATAATGACAATGCGCGTTCTCCCAATATATGCAAAAATTATACAGTAACCGATAAAGCCGACGGAGAGCGGCACATGATGTTCATTTCCTCTGTTGGAAAAATTTATCTAATAAACGGAAACTTGAAAATCGTCTTTACCGGTTCAAAAACCGACAACAAAGAAGTATTTAATACGTTGATTGATGGCGAAATTATTAAACACGACAAAACAGGAAAATTCATCAACTTGTATGCGGCGTTTGATATTTACTTTGTAAACAAAACCGACGTAAGAAGTTTCGGGTTTGTTCCCGTGAAAGAGGAAGATGCTGCGTCAAAGTTTCGTCTTCCAGTTTTAAAGAATATTATTAAAGTAATAAATCCAAAGTCGGTCGTCCCGGAAGAAACATTATCACCAATTCGCATAGAAAGCAAACGATTTTATCCTACAAATCCGTCAGTGGACAATATATTCAAGGCATGTAGTTATATTCTAGGGAAAGAACAAGAAGGACTCTTTGAATATAATACTGACGGGCTTATATTTACGCCAGCAAACATGGGAGTCGGAACAGACAAAATAGGAAAACCCAGTCCCAATACAAGAGTCACCTGGGATTATTCATTCAAGTGGAAACCAGCAGAATTCAACACTATTGATTTCTTAGTCACCACACAAAAGGGTGAAGACGGTGCCGATTTAGTCCTCCCTATATTTCAAGACGGAATAAGCACCGAAGCGGTTTCTCAGGTGAAAGAATACAAAAAGATTATCCTGCGATGCGGCTTCAATGAAGAAGACCATGGTTATATCAATCCGTGCCAAAATATATTAGACGACGAATTACCCAGTAGCGAAAACATAGACAATGAATCAAAATATAAACCCGTGCAATATTATCAGACATCGCCATATGACCCCGCAGCAGGTATTTGTAATATTATGTTGAAAAAAGACGACACTGGTGTTAATCAAATGTTTACGGAAGAAAACGAAGTGTTTGTAGATAATACTATTGTTGAGTTTCGCTATGAAATGAGCAACGAGAAACAATGGAGGTGGGTTCCGCTTCGTGTTAGATATGATAAAACAACCGAGTTGAAACAGGGAAAAAAGAATTTCGGAAACGCATACCATGTGGCAAATAGTAACTGGCACTCTATTCATTTTCCAGTGACGTTAGACATGATTACTACTGGAACAAATATTCCGGTCAATTTAGACGAATCCGTCGCGGACGAGGATGTATATTATAACAAAGCAAACACGCGCGGAGAAAGAAAAACCAGTAAAACTCGTGCGCTGCGTGATTTCCATAATTTATACGTGAAATCATTGCTTATAACCAAGGTGTCAAAAAAGGGAAATACACTGATAGATTATGCTTGCGGGAAA
>Ga0304728_1001196_pt1 | contig 18813 bp, 23 predicted proteins | sample C_130625_MF_Meta_FD_190476 | JGI IMG/M metagenome (GOLD analysis project Ga0304728, IMG submission 190476) | Freshwater microbial communities from Lake Croche, Canada to study carbon cycling - C_130625_MF_MetaG (v2) (version 2) | ecosystem: Environmental > Aquatic > Freshwater > Lake | place... | reverse complement strand
CTAATGGCCCAGTTAAAAGTGAACTCTCTTTAATAGGCTGAGGGGCTAGCTTCGGATATATACAACTCGATCCTAGGAATAATAATTTTTTGACCTTACTTTGGCGCGCCGCTTCAATCACGTTGGTCGACATGATTAAATTGTCGTAAATAAAATCGTAAGGGGCGGTAGAGTTATAATGAATTCCCCCCACTCGGGCAGCAGCCATAATAACGTAAGTCGGTTTTTCTTGAGCAAAAAATTCTTTAACAGCCGCACTATCACGTAAATCGAGCTCCTCTGATGTCCGTCCAATGATTTGCGTGTGACCCGCTTTTTTTAGAGCACGCACGATCGCTGAGCCAACCATACCACGGTGACCGGCTACATATATTTTTTCCTGTAAATCCATTTAGCGGTGTTTATGTGAAAGTGTCTTAATGTCGTTATCGACCATGCGATTAACTAATTGCTCAAAAGAAGTTTGTTGCGGATTCCATTTGAGTTCGCGAATGGCTTTAGTGGGGTCGCCTAATAATTGATCCACTTCGGTCGGACGGAAATATTTAGGGTCTACCGCCACCAAGGTACGATTAGTTTTCTTATCGATACCTTTTTCATCTACGCCGGTGCCCTTCCACTCCAACTCAATTCCCGCGCGCTTGAAGGCGTGATTACAAAAATCTCTCACCGTATACATCTTACCCGTCGCAATAACGAAATCGTCGGGTTGGTGATGCTGTAAAATCATCCACATGCATTGAACGAAGTCAGGGGCATAACCCCAGTCGCGCTGGGCGGAAAGATTTCCTAAATAAAGGCAGTCTTGACGGCCTAAAACAATATTGGCGACGGCGAGACTGATTTTGCGCGTAACGAAAGTTTCGCCGCGGCGTTCTGATTCGTGATTAAATAAAATCCCATTACTCGCAAACATACCGTAAGCTTCGCGGTAATTTCGGGTAATCCAGTACGCGTAGATTTTGGCTACACCATACGGGCTACGTGGGTAAAATGGAGTCGTTTCCGATTGAGGCACTTCGGTGACCTTACCGTAAAGTTCAGAAGTAGAAGCCTGGTAAATTTTTACTTTTTTCTCTAACTTAAGAATTCTGATTGCTTCTAATAATCGCAAGGTGCCCACGCCATCCGTGTCGGCCGTATATTCAGGAACTTCGAACGAAACCTTCACGTGCGACATCGCACCAAGGTTATAAATTTCGTCGGGCTGTACTTCACCGATGATTCGAACTAAATTGGTGCTGTCGGTTAAATCACCATAATGCAGAGCGATTTTTTTGACGTGAATGTCGCGAACCAGATCCTCCATGTAGAGGTGTTCAATCCGCTCGGTGTTAAAACTAGATGAACGACGGATAACTCCGTGAACTTCATAACCCTTAGAAAGTAATAATTCTGCCAAGTACGAGCCGTCTTGTCCGGTGATACCTGTGATGAGTGCGCGTTTTTTCATTATTTTTAATTTTTGTTTTTGGCTTCAGCGATAATTCTCGAACTGCTGTCGATCTTCGCGCCGAGGCCATCAATCAAATGAGCGCCGTATTTTTGCAGCACCGTCATTTCCGGAATATTACCTGCGTTACGATCGCCGCCCTTACAGAAGACAACGTCATGGCCCTGTGCTTTGGCTTCTTTGATTAAAACTTCTAAGGTCGCGCATACAGAACCATCTTGATCGATGGCGAGGATGGCTCGGTCCACGACGCGGAGAGCGGTCGTCACCGCGAGTCGGGTGTCTTGATCGATAAAGGCTTTGCCCTTTTTTAAGGCCGCTTGGACATCGTTGTTAACAATGACCCAAAGTTTATCGCCCTGCTCCTTCGATAAATTGAGTAATTCTAAATGCCCACGATGCATGGGATCAAAGTATCCGCTAGTGATTGCGATTTTCATAGGATGTTTTTGAGAAAGGCTTACAGGCTACCGCTCGTGCCGGAGGGTGAACCGGAACGTGAAGTATTATATTTTTACTAATAAAATCAGCCTTAATTACGCCTCGGGAGGAGGGAGTAAAAAGGTGGAGAGTTCGAGAGCTCGACTGTTCCAGCGCTGTAAGCGGGTTAACCGATCAATCACCTCTGCCGAGAAATTTTGGTCAGACGCCTCTTCCACTAATTTTTGGAGTAGTGGCTTTGATTCTTCTAAGCTCGGAAGAACCTGATTGCGCAATAGACCTACCAGCGAAGCTGCTAAAGAAGGTGAAGGTTTCCAGCGCTCCCGGCGACTTCCCTTTACCTTGATCGACTCCACCATACCATTGCCCTTGAGAAACCTAAGTCCTTGACTGACAGAGCCTTTGCTTATGCCAAGGCGGCCTTGAATGACATCAAATTCAAGGGCTTCAGGTGAACTATATAAAAGAGCGTAGATCTCCGCGACCGACCTTTGAACGCCTAAAATAGCGGCCATCTTCACAAAAAATTTCGTTAACTCCTTTTCTTGAGCTGAAAGCGGCGCGAAATGGGGCTTTTTCATGGGATTTTTGGACGTTTTTATTGATAGTGTTATCATTATTTACGCCCCAATTAAGAAGAACCCGAATTTTCATTTAAAATTGAACTTAGGCAATGGCTAAATTCCTTTTTCACCTATTCGTAACCATAAAAAAGCCCCATTTGGGCTATTTTATTAAATTATCCACCTTGGCGCCCCCTTGGGGATTCGAACCCCAGTTACCTCAGTGAAAACGAGGTGTCCTGACCGGGCTAGACGAAGGGGGCACACGGTGGAATGGGGAACTTACTACCCTGACCACCTTGGTCAAGTATTTTGAAAGTTTAGAGAGATTTCGTTCCGCCAAGCTCTACCGGCCGAACAAACTACGGTCCTCTATCGGATCGGCCGAGCGATTGGCACCTTTGAGGTGTGCGTTTTTGGCGAGGACGTACCCACCCCAGGCGGCCGTTCCAATAAAAATTATTATAAAGATAAAAAGTCTGACCCGAGACGTCGGAGGGTGATTTTTATTTTCACTCATTTTAAGATATTAACCTTCCCATGAATATTAAATCAATCCATATAAATAAATAAGTAATTTATTACCCCTAAATTACATACCTCATGGTTTTAAAAACGAAGCCATTGCTTCTACTATTAAACACAGGGGAGGAACATGAAGAAAAATTAGTAGGCGAACTTGAGCAGGCGAATTTTAGAGTTCAATTATTTGAAAAAGACTCTTTGGCTTTAAAATTCCTGGAGCGAAATAATGTTCACGGACTATTTGTTATTAGTAGTACACTCGAAAAAACAAAGTCGCTGATTGGAGAAATTCGTAAAACCGAAAATCCCGTGGCTATCTTCTGTTCCATGAGTCAGTGTAGCCCTGAAAATATTGCTGGGTTATTAGATCACGGTTGCGATGAGTTTTTTACAAAGTCCTCTCCCTCCATCGAAGTCATTGCGCGCATTAAAGCCGTACTGCGTCGAAGTGATGTCGTCAAAGACCGTCAAATTACTGCTAACGTAAGTCTGGATATGGAAAAATTTAATTTTCACGGCGTAACTGTAAATCCTGGTCAGCTAGAAATTGTTTTTGATGAAAAAAATAAATTCAAATTAGGTAAAAAAGAATTAGGCATCCTCTACTACCTCGCCAGCAATCCAGGGGTTATTGTTAGTCGAAATAATTTAATCCACGCCGTCTGGGGAGTCCATGCCGACACCCGCAGCCGCTCAGTAGATCAATATATCACCAAAATTCGTATACTTTTTGAAAAATACGCTGGGGGCTTAAGTTGTTTACGCACCCTACATGGCATTGGTTATTGGTATGACCCCAAGTTATTGAGCAAGAAAAAGGTAAGTTCCTAAATTAGGTCGCACTCGCTTGATTTTTGGCCGAGTTTGCCTTAATTAAACTTCATGAAAATAAAAGCTTATCTTAAACCTAGTTGTGGTTGGTCTAACGGTGTCCGTGCTATCTTAAAAAAACATCAACTGGCTTACGAAGATGTAGATATTATCAACAACCCTGCCAACTACGCTGAGATGGTTGAGCGCAGTGGCCAACGTCTTTCACCTTGTGTCGAAATTGATGGCGTGATGCTGGCCGATATTTCTGGCGATGAAGTAGAAAAATATATGTTAGAAAAAGGTCTCGTTAAACCTGTCAGTGCTGAAACCGATGTTCCCACCAATGCACCTTGCACGGATGAAGAACACGCCAAGCAACGAGCCAAGACGATTCGCTTCTTCTAAGTTACTGAGTCGCGAAAGCGGCCAAAGATTCGGCCACCCAAGCTCTTTGATTTTCAGCAAGTTCCGGGAAAACCGGAATGCTCAGAACTTCTTGGGCAAGTTTTTCGGCTACCAGTGCAGAGTCTGCTCCGCGACCAATACCCTTAAAACATTCCTGGCGATGAAGCGGAATGGGATAATAGATTTCGCACCCAATTTTTCGCTCGGTTAAGAACTGTTTCAACGCGTCTCTGCGACCATTTAAAACTCGGAGCGTAAACTGATTCCAAATCCCCTCACCTGAAAAATCTTGAGGTAAAAGAATCTTAGCGTCGCTCGGTGCATCAGGTCCATTCAGGGAAATCCCTTTAACGGTGCTTAAAAACTTGTGGTAAAAAAGGGCGTTCCCCGCACGGGCACAATTATACTTTGGAAGATGAGGTAACTTTACGTGTAATAAAGCGGCCTGAAGTGGATCCATTCTAAAATTCGCACCAACATATTTATGAAAATATTTTGGCTGCATGCCATGGACTCGCAAAATACGAGCCTTCTCGGCCAGCGTATCATCTTGGGTGGTCACTAAGCCTGAGTCTCCAAATCCGCCGAGATTTTTTGAGGGAAAGAAACTCGTCGCACCAAAATCTCCAACCGACATGGTTGGGTGGCCCTGCCAGCGTGCACCCATCGACTGCGCAGCGTCTTCGATTAAAAATAATTTATGGCTATCAGCAAACTGACGTAGACGAACCAGGTCGCAGGATTGTCCGAAAAGGTGGACAGGCATAATGGCCTTGGTTTTAGGACCCACCTTCTTTTCGGCGTCTGCTAAACTAATATTAAATGTATGAGCCTCAACATCTACCCATACCGGGGTAGCTCCGAGACGTACGACCGAACCAGCAGTCGCGAAAAAAGTAAACGCCGGTAACAGAACTTCGTCGCCTGGCCCAATGCCCAAAGCCATGAGGGGCAAAAGTAAGGCATCCGTGCCAGAAGAAACCCCAATCGCATGTTTTACCTTTAAAAATTCGGCACAGGACTTTTCAAACGCCTCAAGGCGCGGACCCATAATAAAAGCATTCGATTTCATGACTTCTTTAAAAGTCGACTCATATGCAGGAGCTAAAGCTTCGTTCTGCGGGCCGAGATCTAATAGAGGAACCGTTACCATGCTTAACACTTCAATCAGTCACACTCAGCGAGCAACATCTTTCGATTTAAATCGGCTGATTAAAATCAAAGTCAGACCCAGAATTAACAACGGCAAAGTCCAAAATTGTCCTGCCGTTAAACCCATAATAAATCCATCCTCTGGAACACGGAAAGCTTCCGTGATTATGCGAGCACACGCGTAAATAATTAAAAACTCGCCCGCCAACTGTCCGGCTGGGAGTTTTTTAGGGTAGCGCCAGTAAACCCATAGAAAAGGGATAAGGCCCTCACCCAGGGCTTCGTATAATTGTGATGGGTGACGAGGAATATTTCCTTCACGTGGAAAAATAACCGCCCACACAACGTCCGAAGGTCGTCCTACCAGTTCTGCGTTTATGAAATTTGCGATTCGTCCAAAGAAAATTCCGGCTGGAGCCATCGCACATAATAAATCACCCACCTGTAAAAATGAAACGCGACGTGTCTTCGCAAACCATGCAGCAACCAAGATAATTCCTAAAAATCCTCCATGACTAGCCATCCCACCCTGCCAAACCCTGAAGACCATCATGGGGTCAGCCAAAAATTCTTCATGAGCGTAAAGTAGAACGTGGCCTAGACGTCCGCCCAGAACTACTCCCATCATAATCGCGGTAATTAAATTCGATTCATCTTGGGGTGATTGCAGTGGAGTTAATTGTCGCACTCTCCATCGGTGTAATAACAAAGCCGCAATTAAAAATCCCGTTGCATAAGAAAGACCGTACCAATGAATGCCTTTAAGAAACCATCCATCCGGAAAGTGAATCGCTACCGGATCTAAATGGTGAACCCAATAGGCTAAAAGCATAGTCTTAAGCCTTAGGGGTTGAACCGTCAGAACTAGGTCGACGATTGAAACGGTGACCGCGCTGGCGAGCCAACTCTCTCATATCAGGATGAGGATCGTCTTTCTCGTAAATTTCTAAGCCTAGTAGAGATTCAAAAATATCTTCGAGCGTTATGACACCCGCGAAGGCACCAAACTCGTCTACCACCACGGCTAAGTGTTGGTGAGCTCGAACTAAATCGTGTAAAGCATCAGAAAGTGTAGCATTCTCGGGAACGATATGAGCGCGTGCCATCAGTTCTTTAATTTTAATTTCTCTTTTACCATCGCCTGCTGCTTTTAAGATATCGCGACGGCGAACAACTCCAACGATACGATCAGGATTAACATCCCAAACCGGCATCCGACCATGCGGAACATTGGAATAGAGTCTTAAAACATCGCCCACCGAAAGATTCGCTTCGAGTGCAGTAACGACGGGACGAGGAGTTAAAACCTGTGAAACAGGAATGTCGTCCAATCGAACGGCGTTAGCAACTAAGGTACTTTCGGCCTGGGTTATTTTTCCTTCACGCGCAGCCGCTTGAGCCATACTGCCGATGTCAGCATCAGCGCGATCAAAACCTATTTCCTCCGGTGTAGCTAAAGAATCGTGCATGCGTCCCAAGCGTCGCAGAATGTAAGATGCACCACGGACAAGCATGAGTGATGGCGCAATTTTAGGAGCTAAACTTAATCGGAAATGTGTACCCAGTTTTTGAGGCAACATCACCGTAAGCCAGGCCATGAAAAAAGAAATTAAAACGACAAAGAGAAATAATCCAGCGGAGGCCCAATGCGTGGAGGCGGTTTCAATTAATTTTGAACCAAACAATATTCCGCCTAAAAGTGCACTCATGCCGACAAAGGCAGCGATGAGTACTTCAAAGGCGGCTAACGTGTTACCCTGTTCGCCACGACAACGCTCCAAGGCGATAGCAGCTTTGGCGTTGTGACGTCTTAACTCTTCAATTTCACCCAACGAAAAGGCGGAAACGACACCGGCAACCAATGAGAGCAGTGCAGCGCTTCCGTTGAGTAAAATAAAAATGATCCAGAGCAACCAAGGTTCCATGTCCTTTTACCCTAGTAGTGTCTTAGAAAATTTGCGAGGGAGAATCCGATGGTTGACCTTCATTTAAATGGTCTAAACAATCGTCTTATGAGTCCTAAAGAGCAAAAAATTGCGGCTGGCTTATCGGTTTTTCTTACCGCCGCCCTCCCCACCTCGGTCGGTGTAATTGCTTTTCGGTCCCAACCTATTTTAGCTAATATTATCAGAGGCGAGGCCCACACACTTCCCGCTCTGACGAGTTTTTTCTTTAACCATTTTCAGGGCTCACTGGTGTGTCTTTTTATCTTAGCAAGCATCGCTACATGGATATCCTTTAAAGCCTATCATCAGTCTTCGGGTGAAAATCAGAGCATAAAATTTCCCGAACTGCTCGTTGCCTTGGCATTCTCGTCACTGATCAGCATTATCTATTTAACTCTTTTTATATTTTCTACCGCTTGGCCTGTTTATAATAAACTGACCGAGCGCTGAGCTCTAAATTCTTTTAAGTGAGCTAAAGCAGATATGGCTTCGTCTTGATTTGGTGAAGTAGTCCAAATTAATTCGCGCTCGGAATTAAAAACATTTTTAACCCTCACGGCACCACCTTCAAACGTGGACCGAAAAATGATTAAACTTTTCGCATGACGTGGAAATGATTGATTCACTGGTTTGATTGATTTTTTACTTCGCAAACTTCTTTGAAAAGTCTGTAGTGAAGTACTCGAAAGACATTGTGTTTCTGGGCTGGGCGTAAACCACTCCGAACCATCCCACCACGCCAACGCACTACGCGTACAATCTGAAATATTTCCAAGTGAATCAAATTGGACACCTTCCATATCAAAGTTCTGCGATAGGTTTTTTAATTCGTCTAACGCCGCTTGTGAGTTTTTCCATGGACCAGTTTTAGGACGTGGCAACCACTCGGCTTTGTCGCGTACTGTTTTTAGCAAAAATAAATCTACTGATGCTGGGGTCGCAGGAAGTGGTCGCACTGTGACCCATTCCATCAAACTACCATCGTTACTCGGAACAACCATCCAGCGCACAATAGCATCGGTAAGTTTTTCACTAGATAAAAGATTTTTAAGAATCGGCTCCCAGTGATGTATTTTATCAGAAAAATTTAAGTGTAGCTTACTTTTATCTAAACTTAAGTGATCTAAGCCCGACATCATTCTGGCTTCGTGAAACTCAGGCGACTCCACTCTACCCCCGCGTAATGCAAAGGTTTCAAAAAGGCTGAGGTCTGGACTAATTTGTGAAACCGTAGCCTGGTCGGGTACGGTAATAAATTTCTGATTAGTCCAAGCCTGCATGATTATAACTGGGCTTGGGTTGCTGCCAGAAGTGGCGCTTGGGCTTTGCGGATAGACTCTTGGTATTCTTGTTCCGGAACGGAGTCAGCGACTACTCCAGCGCCCGCTTGAATAAAGCAACGTCCCTGTGTGGCCCAAAGTGACCGTATAATAATATTAAAACACATATTACCCGAGGCACCAATCCAGCCCACGGAACCAGTATAAAATCCGCGGGCGACCGGCTCTACTTCAGAAATAATCTGCATTGTACGCACTTTCGGTGCACCCGTAATCGTACCACCAGGAAATAAAGATTTAATCACATCTGCAGGCGTTGCTGTGGGCAAAATTTTTCCTTCAACCTGGGAAACTAAGTGCATGACGTGGGAATAACGCTCCACTGCCATAAACTCAGGCACCTTAACGGATCCCGCAACCGATACACGCCCCACGTCATTACGTAAAAGATCCACCAACATAAGGTGCTCGGCATTTTCTTTTTTATTTTCCGAAAGCTCCTGCGCCCATTTTTCATCGGACTCCACATTAGCGCCGCGAGGGCGAGTTCCTGCAATGGGGCGTGAGCGCACTTGCCCATCAATAACTTCAACCAATAACTCGGGTGAGCCACAGACTAATTCTCCTTCGGGAAACTTTAAGTAACCCATGTAGGGCGATGGATTATTTTGTCTCAGCCATTCGTAGGCTCTGGCCGCATCAATCGCAGGTACCTCTAGGCGGGTCGAAAGATTAACCTGATAAGTGTCACCAGCTGCTATATAATTCTTAACCTTAATTACAGCATCTGTAAATGCCTGCTCATCGAGTGAAATATTTAGGATGGTCGGATTTTTGTTAACGCCATTCGTGAACTCGGGAGCGGATTCATCGCAAACTCTGATCCATTTCTGGGCTAATTCGTGGGAACGGATTCGAGCGGCATTCCAAGAGTTTTCAGCGTTCTGATTAGTCGGACAGAGAATTGCTATGGTGAGTTCTTTTTTGTTTTTATCAAAAATGCATACCTCGGAGCCATTAATAAAAACTGCCAAAGGTGTTTTAATGTCGGCCGGAGCTGAGTCGACTGGTTCGAACTGAGCGACAGCTTCATAACTTATAATTCCAATTAGACCGCCTTGAAAATCGGGCCAGCCTTTAAAATGGGGCGTCCGATGTTTGTTTTTCCAAGCCTTAATATACGCGAGAATTTTTTCCTGATGTGACTCATACGCTCCAGACTGAGTATGTTTTATGACGGTGCCGTTTAAATTAAAAACCTTAACGGATGGAGCTCGTGGAACGGCGATTGTCGTATTACCCGTTTGGCCACTTTCTAAAACCGCACTAAATCTACCTTCCAAAAACTTTCTCCAGTCCTTCGGTAAATTCGGCACGGAATAACGTGCTAAATACGGTAGATAGGTCCAACCCGATCCGACTGCAACCCAGTCATCTAATGATAATTCTGCAATGGCGACTGGAGCTCTATTCACTTGGAAAATTTATTAAATATCCGGGAAACTCTGTCGATGTGAGAATTAATTTAGCCTGCGACATGGTGATGCCATAAACATGGAGTTCTTGACGCGAGCCCTTGGAAACAACCATAACGCGCAGTGCACCCGGCAGTGCTGTTACTTTTATTGATTGGGTTCGTGCGCCTACGCCGGCGGTGATGACTCCACGCGAAACTCTACCTTTTTTTTCTAACAGTTTTACCACCAGACGAGCCGCTTCAATAATTGTGGTATGTGTCCCCGCTCGTCCTTTATTTTTAGACATTAAGGTATCTCCCAATCATAAGGATGCTTCGAAAGCATTTCGCATCCAGTTTTTGTGATTAATACACAGTCTTCAATTCTGCACCCTCCTAATCCCGAATAATAGAGTCCAGGTTCAACGGTTACACACTCACCGGCGAGAAGCGGTTTCGTGTGACGTGAAGACAAGGAAGGCTCTTCATGGATATCGAAACCTAGACCGTGTCCCGTGCCATGAAAGAAGCCCTCATAACCCGTCTTGGTTTTTTTTGTTTTGTAACCTTTTTTATTAAAAAAATCGACGACACCTTGATGAATCTGGGCGCCTGTTCTTTTCGCTTTGATCGATTTTAAAGCCCGACGTTGAGCCTCTAAAACTGTTTCTACTAAGTCTCTTTGTTTGGGTGACGCTTTGCCCTTCAGATAGGTGCGCGTCATATCTCCGTAATTAAACGACTCGCGATCGCGGGGAAAAATATCGACCACAATCAGCTGGTTCGCATCAATCGGGCCTGTGCCCGAGCTATGACAATCAATCGCTTGATCGCCAGGGGCACAAATCAGGCCGATGTCTAATAGTCCACCCGCGCGGGTAACTGCGACCTGGATTTCATCTTTTAAAATTTCGGCAGTTAAATTTTTGCCCTTCCACTGCAGCTTCTTTTGCGAAGTGATAATCGACTCTTTTAATACCTGTTCCACTCTTATAAATCCTGCACAGGCGGCGATATTACCTTTTTTAATGCCGTTAATTTCTTTTTTGGTTTTTATACTGCGGTTGCGAAATAAGGGCGTCGCATCCTCGTCGGAAGCTAGGACTAACTTTAGTCCAAGAGATTGCAGGTGATTATATAAGCCGACGGGGAAATCTGCTGGGACGCGAAACGCATCAATACCTTCGTTGAGTGCCGCCAAAACAATGGCATCGGCGACGCCGGCATGGGGATTTGTTTTTCTTAAGTCTTTTATAATTTCCGATAAATTCAGAATCTCATCGAGGTGGGATTCTTTTTCAGCGCGGCCGACTTCTAAAAGAGGAATCAGGCCAAACTTTTTTCCATGGGCAGAAAATGCCGGAAAAGGATCCGATGCATTGAAGCCGGTAAACCAAAGCAAATCGCTGTTTTTAGAGGGCGTCCCCATTAACAGCACTTCGGTGATAGGTTTTTTGGCTTTGTTTTTCTTCATGCAATCAGACCATGAATCATGGACTAAGGAGAGACTATCGAAAAGGGCAAAGAAGTCACTATTTGAGGGATTTTTGGCTTTTTTAAAACAATGCTGACGAGGGAGTCTTGACCTCTTCAGGTGATTATGGAAAGGTCATCGCCCTTGGCCACGCGGGTATCGTTCAGTGGTAGGACCCCACTCTTCCAAAGTGGTGACAACGGTTCGAATCCGTTTACCCGCACCAAGGATTTTAAGCCCTCCAAGGTAATTGGCCTGATGGAGTGACTTCTAAAAACTCTTTCCAAACTTCGATTTCATCGGTCGAAAGCGATGAGGCCACCACCAGGCGCCACTTAGGCTTAGTAGGAACTCGTCGCAGGGTCATCCCAGCCTGCTCAGGTAATCTATTAGCCTTACGGGAATTACAACGTACACAGGCGGTCACAATATTCTCCCAACTGGTTTTGCCACCGACATCGCGCGGGACCACGTGATCGAGATTTAATTCTTCTTCGCGAAATACTCGTCCGCAGTACTGGCATTGATGACCGTCTCTCAAATAAATATTGCGACGACTAAAACGAATTTCGCGACGCGGGACGCGGTCGTAAGCACCCAGCAACAAGACACGCGGAATGCGCAGGGCAATACAGGGCGTACGAATCGAATCTAAATCTACGGGTGGATTAGAGAGTGAATAGCTGATCCATTCGGCAGAAGAGTAAACCTGGTGGCCTTTGACGTCGGAATAAACTACTGAAGCGCGACCGCGAAATAGAAGGTTCATGGCACGCATAACGCCGACAATATTAACCGGCTGCCACAGACGGTTTAAAACAAGGACGCGCTGATCAAGTCGAGAGGACAATGTACTCTCAACTTAATCCGGAAACGTGAGGGGTCAATCCCCTCTCCTATTTTTCTAAAAATTTTAGAAGAATAACATCAGGATGATTAATCCCAAAATACCAATACCAACCGAAATCCAAATCATGGTATCGCGGTTCATCGGAGGTACCGCGCTCGCTACGGAAACCGGAGCTACATCGGTTTCTTCGCCTTCAAGGGCGTCAATCGGACGACGGGCCGCACGCGCAGAGTGGTGCGTATTATAATCGGCCACGGCTTTTTCGTCATCTAATCTCAAATAACGTGCGTATACTTTTACGAAGCCACGGCGATAAACATCAGCCAAAGGAATGGATTCAAACTGGTTCGCTTCCATCGCTTGGAGATAGTCCGTGCGGAGTTTAGTAAATTCTGCAGCTTCGCGCAGGGTTACGCCCAGACGTTGACGGGCCTCTTGTAGTCTTTCACCGAGTGTTTGCATAAGTAAGTTATCAGCGATGGGATAAAAATAGGCAAGCCTCTGGTATTTTAATCTAATCCCATTAATTTAAATACTGGGACAAGGGCGGGCCAAATGGTGGCAGAAAGCCATAAAATAGGGCTAATCATCAGCGTTATCACACGACTAAATCCTGGGATATTGATGATTATAAGTAATATAAAAAAGCCCCAACGAGATAAAGTTTGGAAAATTTCTTCCGAGTAAACCCCAAGTCTAAGTGCCAGACGTGATCCGTCTAAAGGTGGGATTGGGATTAAGTTAAATGCTACCAAGGCCGAATTTAGAAAAATTCCCATCAGTAAGAATTCCGCTAAATTACTTCCGTGATTAGCAGTAAAGGAAACATCACCAATAACGCCAATCAGTGCAAAAATAATACAAAGTGCCACGTTCATCGCGGGTCCTGCTAACGTGATGATGATATCGTCTATTCGACGCGTCTTGGGATTGGGCAGAGAAATTTGCACGGGCTTACCCCAACCAATAATTCCAAAACCGGGACTTAAGAAAATCATTACCGCTGGAATTAAGAGTGTCCCAATCGGATCGGTGTGGGCAAAAGGATTGAGGGTTACACGACCCTGGAGTCGAGGGAGTGGATCGCCTCTTAAATCTGCAGCCCAAGCATGACCAAATTCATGGAGTCCGATGGAGATAATTAGTAAAATCAACTGCAGTGTACCCCAGCGGAGATGTTCAATGGTCGCGGTATCCATGTTTAAAAAATAAACGTGTGGGTTTTGGGAATTTTGGCGAACAGATTACGTCTTGAGGAAAATTAACTTATTATTTATAAACTCATTAATGCCACCCCGGTCACCCATACTTTTTGCTCAAAAGATGGGGTTAACATTAAAGCAGGCGAAGCTGCTGGTTAGTTTAAAAACACCGAGAAAAATTCAGGATTTCTTGGTCTTTTTCCCGCAAAATTTCGAACCTGATGGCGATACCGCCCGCTCGGTAAAATCGGCCTTAAATGCCCAGTCAGCCCAATGCATTGAGGGTGCCATGATTGCCGCCATGGCACTTTGGCTACAAGGCCACCCTCCTCTGTTGATCGACCTCTGTGCCCACCAAGATATGGATCATGTCATTGCACCGTTTAAGCAAAACGGCAAATGGGGTGCGATTTCGAAAACCAATTATACCTGTCTGCGTTGGCGCGATCCGGTATATCATTCAGTTCGTGAATTAGTGATGTCTTATTTTCACGAATTTGCCAAAGGTCCAAGAAAATCACTGCGGAGTTATTCAGCTCCTTACGACCTCCGAAAATTTCCGACTCATCTTTGGGTGGATAATCTTGATAATTGCTGGGAGTTAACCTCTCGTATTTCGACGATTAAACATTATAAAATTATCGATGAGCGTTCGGCTAAAAAACTCCGGCCCCGCGATGCGGTAGAAATTAAAACAGATAAGATAAATGTTTTCCCGGTCCCGAAGTGGAAAAAACAACGGCTTTAATTATTGAGCGGCCTCGAAAGCACATGCTGCTGCACCGACAACACCGACGTTAGATCCTAGGCCCGCTGGAACAATTGAACAAACGGCAGCCAATCGGGGAAAGGCATAACCCAGGGCTTTTTCACGAACTGGAGTAAATAATAGATCGCCGGCGGCGGTCACTCCTCCGCCCACGACAATGAGCTCGGGATTAAATGTATTTATTACGACGGCTAGACCGCGACCAAGATACTCGGTGGTTTCATCCCAGATTTTTTGGGCGAGGGCATCGTTCTTTTGTAACGCTGCTAAAATATGGTGCGTGGTAATATCTTCGGCGCGTCCCGCCAATTCAATCATTTGAGATTGGGCGCCTGCTTGAATGGCTTCACGCGTACGACGGGCTATCGCTGTACCCGAAGCATACATTTCAAAACAGCCGTTGGCCCCACAGGGACACGCAGGGCCATGGATGTTAAGTGTAAGATGTCCTAGTTCCGCGGCGTTACCATTAGCACCACGCATCAAGCGCCCATCAACAATTACGCCACCGCCAATCCCAGTAGACACCGTAATATAAACCATGTTTTTCTTATTTTTTCCCGCACCGAATTTATATTCTCCTAGCGCCGCGGCATTAGCGTCGTTATCAATCCGCGCAGGTAAATTAAAGAAACTACTTAAACCCGTCTCGATAGAATAGCCTGACCAGCCAGGTAAATTGGGGGATCCGTCAACACATCCTTTCGAAATATCTAGCGGTCCTGGCGAAGCGATACCGATGCCAATAAGTTCTGCAGATTTTATATTTAGTTTTTGAAGCAACGCCTGAGCCGCTAAGTTGACTCGCTGAATCGCTTGCTCGGGACCCTGTTTGGCTAAAGTTTCTATTTTATCTGAGCCAAGAACTTCACCGTTCTCAGCAACCACTCCAAAGGCGAATTTAGTACCACCAAGATCAAAAGCTAAAACTTTTTTCATGAATTAGTCGCGTGACGGACGCGCATAATCATCCTGAAGCCGTACGACATCAGTTAAGTCGGGCGTAGACGCTTCTAAGAGAACACTATCTTCAATCGCTTCAAATCGATGAATGGTGCGGACAGGAATATGCACGATTAAACCGGGTTCCCAAATAAATTCATTTTTTTCATTAATGGGAGCCGACTCATGCTTTTCGCCAGGTTGTAACTCGCGATAAGTGAGACGTACTTTTCCAGAAACCAAATAGAGGGTTTCCGTTTTTCTTTCGTGATATTGTAAACTTAGGCGCTTCCCCTTAGTTACTTCTAAAATTTTTCCGGCGTATTGTTTTTGATCAGCGAACCAGATTTCGCGGCCCCAGGGTTTAACAACTATTTTAGGATTTTGGAGGGGGTTGTTCATTTCATTATTTAATGATAATAATTTAAGCTTCGCCAAGCAAATCTCCTAAAAAGTCGGGTTGGTCTAATTGTCCTACAACCGGGTTAATTAATTCGGGTTTATCGATAGCTACCCGGTTAACCTCGCTAGAAACTCGATATAAATTCAACATTCCGGCCGCTGGGGTCACACTGATTAAATCTAATGAGGGCTGACTTAATGGGTGATCTGATAGCCAAAGTTTTTGATTATCGTGGGAAATAATCACCGGCATACGAGAGTGCACCTGAGCGGCCTCTCGATTAGGTTTGGTCGTCAGAAGACATAGTGACTTTTGAGTTTCACCATCGCGTCTAATTTGTGTCGACCATAAGCCAGCTAAAATCAGCGGCTCGCCATCGGTTCTCTTAAAATAATAAGGTACTTTTAGTTTCCCTACCGTCTTCCATTCGTAGTAACCGTCGACGGCAATCAGGCACCGGTGATATTTAACCGCATCCTTAAAAGTAATTTTTTCGGAAACGGTTTCAATTCTAGCATTAGCATGTTCCTCTTGGGTCGAGGACCCCTGTGCCCAAGCGGGAATAAATCCCCAATAAATTGGTTCGGCTTTTAATTCACCGTGTTCGCGTCGTACGCAGACCAGTTTAGTTCCTGGAGAAATATTATACCTTGGCTGACCGAGAATAAAACTTAGCCCCAAGGAATGATAAAATTTCTGTGCGGACGTAAATTGGGTAACGCGACCGCACATTTTACCAGTGAGGTGGTTTAGAATCGGCAGGCGGGCCTTCTTCATTGCTGCCGAGTTGGCTTATCTTTCCTTCCATCCGCGCTAAGCGCTGAGATAAAACAGAAATTTCTTTGGACAACTCTAGAAATGCTCGATCTTGCTGCTCAATGTGACGCTGTAAAAAAGTGATACGCTCCTGTATTTCTTTTATTTCTTCCTGCATGACTTATTGATACTTTAAATAAAGTATTCGAGCAAGCCTTCACCTTTTACGCTAGGATTACTCAGTCAAACCACTGCTACTGCGACCCTTGACCATGCGCTGAACAGCCGCGAAGCGTAAAATTTGTTCAATTTTAGCGAGTTCAACGGGATCAATTTCTTTTTGTCCGCGCGCGGCCTCGACCGCTTGGCGAGCACGCTCTTCGGCTTGATCAATCGCTTTTAAATCAATCTTCGCTTCATCGATAGCTGCCTCAGTAACTACCGAAACTTTGTCGGAAACCACACGCACAAAACCCTTATCTACGGCCAAGCGTGAGGTTTTACCATTGAGCACAACAATGACTTCACCGGCTTCAATGATAGAGGTTAAAGGTAAGTGACCTTTTAAAATTCCAATGCTTCCTAGCGCGGTAGGCAGAGTTACACTATCCGCCTCGCCAGTGTAGGCGCGTCGGTCAGGTGTAACAATTTCTAAGGTGAGTGACATTATTTAGTGATAGCTTTGGCTTTCGCAGAAGTTTCTAAAACTTCGTCAATGCTTCCCTTCATGTAGAAGTCATTTTCGTTCACGTGGTCTAACTCACCCTTAAGAATCATATCAAAACCTTTGATGGTGTCTTTGAGTGCAACGTATTTTCCAGGAGAGCCAGTGAAGACTTCAGCCACGTGGAAAGGTTGCGAAAGGAATTTCTGAACCTTACGTGCACGGAAAACAACGAGCTTATCTTCAGGGGATAATTCGTCTAAGCCTAAGATGGCGATGATATCTTGGAGGTCTTTATAACGCTGTAAGAGGCCTTGGACGCCACGAGCGACGCGGAAGTGATCTTCGCCTACAACTTCAGGTGCTAATGCAGTAGAAGTTGAAGCAAGGGGATCCACGGCTGGATAAATACCAAGCTCAGCGATACGACGCTCAAGAACGACAGTGGAGTCTAAGTGAGCGAAGGTGTTAGCAGGAGCTGGGTCAGTTAAGTCGTCCGCAGGAACGTAAACCGCTTGGAAGGAGGTGATTGAACCTTTCTTCGTGGAAGTGATTCGCTCCTGGAGGTTGCCCATTTCGGAAGCGAGGGTTGGTTGGTAACCCACCGCAGAAGGTGAGCGACCTAAGAGCGCCGAAACTTCGGAACCTGCTTGAGAGAAACGGAAAATATTATCAACGAAGAGAAGAACATCGCGATTTTGTTCGTCGCGGAAGAATTCAGCCATCGCCAAGGCGGAGAGAGCAACACGCATACGAGCACCGGGTGGCTCATTCATTTGTCCGTACACTAATGCTACTTTAGATTTCGAAAGATCTTTTTGGTCAATAACGCCTGCTTCGGACATTTCATGGTACAAGTCATTACCTTCACGTGAACGTTCACCTACACCTGCGAAAACAGAAAAACCACCCTGCTTCATCGCAATGTTGTTGATGAGCTCCATGATCACAACGGTCTTACCTACACCGGCACCACCGAAGGCGCCGACCTTACCACCCTTAACGAAGGGACAGATTAAATCGATAACCTTGATGCCAGTACCGAGAAGTTCGGCTGAGGTTGATTGTTCGGTTAAAGGAGGAGGAAGACGGTGAATAGGATAGCGCTTCTCGGCAACAACCGGACCGCGTTCATCAACGGGGTCACCTGTTACGTTAAAGATACGTCCGAGAACGCCATTGCCCACAGGCACGGAGATAGGTGCACCCGTGTCTAAAGCTTTAGTGCCGCGAACAAGGCCTTCGGTCGTAGTCATCGCAACCGTGCGCACTAAGCCTGAGCCTAAGTGCTGTTGAACTTCGAGAATCAGACGGGTGTCTTTATTCTCTACTTTGTAATCAACTTGGATCGCGTTGTAAATTTCTGGGACTTTGTCCGCAGGGAATTGGACGTCGACGACGGCGCCGAGTACTTGAGTGATGGTTCCGGTGGTGCTCATATCTTTTGTATTTTGTTAAAGGTTGGGTTGGAAAAATTATCCTTGGGAAGCGGCGGCGGTGATTTCGAGAATCTCCTGGGTGATCGCTGCTTGGCGGGCTTTGTTATATTCAAGCGAAAGGGCGCCGGCTAATTTCTTAGCATTATCGGTCGCTGCTTTCATCGCCACCATACGTGCGCTGTGTTCAGAAGCTTTGGCTTCTAAGATAGCTTGGTGAACCGCTTGTTTGAAGAAAAGTTCTGGGAGTTGATTTAAAACAACTTCCACCGAAGGTTCGAAA
>Ga0304728_1001194_pt1 | contig 18869 bp, 13 predicted proteins | sample C_130625_MF_Meta_FD_190476 | JGI IMG/M metagenome (GOLD analysis project Ga0304728, IMG submission 190476) | Freshwater microbial communities from Lake Croche, Canada to study carbon cycling - C_130625_MF_MetaG (v2) (version 2) | ecosystem: Environmental > Aquatic > Freshwater > Lake | place... | reverse complement strand
GATTCTGGGGAGGGGGGGTCTTTTTTTTGTGACGGTAACGTGTCACAGCACCCCCCCAAAACTGTGGTTTTGTGTCTCCCGTGTAAGGCCCCTGGGACCGTGGCGACGGTCCGCGACGGTCCGCGGACCATGAGACACGAATCGTGTCACGTGGACTGTGGATCTGGCTATTTGTTGTATTTTGCCCGGCCCGTGGGACGACGGTCCGGCCCGTGGGACGACGGTCCGGCCCGTTGGGGGACGGTCCGGCCCGTGGGACGACGGTCCGGCCCGTGGGACGACGGTCCGGCGGCGGTCCGGGGGGTTTTTTGTTGGTGGGTATTGGTCAAGATGAAAGGAACCGCAGAGGCCGCGGCGATGGCGCTTTCCCGTGTACTACCGGCGGACATCGTCAGGAAGGTGCTCGGAATGGCACACGACCTGTATAAGGAAGAACATAAGAGCAAGTTGCTGCACAGTTTGCGCTATGTCGTGGCCCTGCCCGTGTGTCATTTCAACCGGTGGGCGCTGTGTACTCACCCGTCCGGCATGTACTGCGCGAGAGTGAGAGCGGACAAGGCGCAGATGCTCCTGGAGTATGCCGGCATACCGGACACGGAGGAGGAAGAGCGCGTCCGTGACCTGATTGAGTACGAGATCCCGATGCCGTACTACCTCGCGCGCGTCGCGTTCTGGATGACCGATAGGCCGCACGTGAAGAGGACAAATTACCGTCACCGTCACTATTACTACGACGATCTGAATGCCTCTGCGTTCGGCTACGTCTGCAGTTCTTGCCTCGAGCCACGGCTGCGCGTTATCACCTTGTGCAGGCATGACGTGTACGTGTGCTCGACCTGCTACGACCAGGGTCTCGGGGATTGCCACCGCTGCACGTCTGGATCCTGGTGATCCTGGGACCGCGGCATGGCGGGCTGGAAAAAAAACGTAGCGTTAGAGAGCAAGATGGAGTTTGAGATGATGATGCCCGAGCCGGAGGCAACGCCCCCGCTGTCGCGCGCTGACCGCCGACGCGCACGCGCTCGTGAGTATGCCCGCCGTAGGTATGAGGATCCGGAGTATAGGGAGATGAAGAAGAAGGCGGTGCTGGATGCCTGGCATCTGGCGCACCCCGAGGCGCGGCGCTATAAATCGTACCCCGACGTACCGTCAGGCGGCGCGACGATGGCCGCTGTGGGAGGCGGTATCCTGGGTCTCTTGGTTGGAATCGTCATGAGGTAGGGAAAATCGGGGGAGGGGGCGGAGGCGCGGCAGGGAGCCTTTTTTTTTCTCTCCCCCAGGGGTAATAGATGCCACCCCGCCAGGTTTCCGATGACCCGCGCAACGTACGCCGCCGCGCTGCCCGTTTACTGGCACGAAACGAGACTGAACTTTTGAACGGACTCCAGCTCCTCTCCGATGCGCCCGAAGTCCGCCGCGCCCCACTGCGCGCCGCGCCACTTGCGCCTCTCGTCGTGGTTCGTGACGAGCCAATCCGTCAGCTTGCTCCGCAGCGCCAAGCCCAACGCCAAGACCTTGCCCAGCTCGTTGCGGCCGTCGACCAGGCGGTACGCTACGACCGCGGTCGCCAAATCGTCAGGCCGCTCGACAACATGCAGCTCACCGAAGCACGCCTCAACCTGCGCGCGTCGGAGCTCGTCGCCGCCGGACAGCCTGACACCCCATTCATCATCACTGCCACCAGACGCAACAAGAACCCAGAGACCCAAGAGCCTATCGGTGAGCCGTATGATGAGACAAAAACGTTTACCGCTAAGCAGATCGATGACGACGACGGACTGCTCTACCGTGAGGTGTTCTACCCTAACAGGAGGCGAGACCTCCTATCCATCAGCGTCGTGGAAGGCCAGGCCATGCCTGCCGTGTACGTGTTCCAGCGTTACCGCGACGGCGCTCTCAATTGCGTCATTGCCCCGCTCCTGTCGTACATCGTAGCTAAGCGCGACTCGGCGACGGGCGAAAAGAAGCGCGTCAAGTTCACGCGCCTCGCCAAGAAGGTTGAGAAGATGCTCGTCGAGTACCACGAGACCGGAGTGAGTGATGCAGAACTGCAGAGTGTGGCAGACAGGACGTGCATCCAGATCACGGTCATCACGCCGTGCATCCGTGAGCCGCGTGTCTTCGAGCCCGCGTCGAACAAGATCGGATCCGTGGAGCTGACAAACGTGAGGATTGGCCACGTCGAACAGACGACGATGAACAACGTGGTTCATGTCACACGCGAAGAGCTTGAGTCTAAATGGAAGCAGCTCGGTGAGACTGACACGTGGCATATGACTCAGCGCAACGCTAGCGGTGTTGTTGCTGTCTGCACGGCAGAGGGTACGTTCAAAGTCAAGGCGCCACATGGAGACTTCGTGCGCGCGCAGCTCGAGAAGTTCGGGATGGAGAACGCGTGGATCTGTGACAAGAAAAACCCGCGCCTGTCTGCGTTCATACGCGCCGGAGTCCACATGAACGGGCACGTCGACACTGCAGACACGAGCGGGTACGCGTTAGCGTTGCCGTGTGGCGGCATTCAGAGTGGGAATCGCGAGTACGCATGCATCGATCAGGCGCGTGCATACCGTAACTTCCAGAGCTGCCAGTGGTACGACGGGTTTGTATTTGACTTCACGGACCACCGCAAGACTGACCGTGTCCGCGGCCCTGGGTATTACCAGATCACGGACATCGTGCTCGGGACCAATCTCGAGGAGGTCGACAAGATTCTCGGGGGCGTGTACGTCGACGGCTGCGTGTACCCAAGTTGTGAGATTGCATACCTGACCAGCATGGGCGCGACGTTCAGAATCGTGGCGGGGGCGTGGGGGCGCAGAAGGGAGTTCAGTTTCGACGACGACGGATGGCTCGAGCTTGATGGCGAGTCTAAACTGTACGCGACGTGGGTCGGGCGTGCCATGATGAAGAAGGACATCGACCGCTGGTACGTGCGCGGAACTCGCGAGTTCCTGTCGCACATTGCGCACGAGGCAAAGACCTCGCCGATGGCCAAGTATGTGCACTACTTCGAGAACCTCGACGAGCTGTGTATCACGTACGACCGGGAGAAGGCCCTGCACATGGCCCACATCTCGGGGGTCATCGTCAGCTGCACGCGCATCAACACAATCGAGCAGCTGCGGGCGATGCAGCTCCCCAAGGTCAAGCGTGTGGCATGTGATGCCGTTTACTTCGAGCCGCACGAGTTCGAGCTTCGCAACGTGTTCAGGATCAAGGACGAGCTCATGAAGACCAATATCCCAGGCACAAGATACATCCACTCAAGCCCGCACCTCGAGGAGACAGAGGGCGAGGACTTCGACAGCAGGCACACTCTGTATCTCACGGGGCCTGGAGGTGCAGGAAAAACCCACTTCGTGCTCACAGACAAGGGAATTCCAAAGGGGAGCGTTCTATATTCAGGTCCAAGTCACAAGCTCTGCGCCAACAAGCGTCTCGAGTACGGTGTCGACGCTGCGCCCCACAAGAGCCTCATGACTATGAACCCGAAATGGCGCAGGTTCAAGCACTACAGCATACTCCTGGTCGATGAGTGCTCCACGCTCACAGAGGACGACCAAGAATTCCTCCGCTCCAGGTACCCCCACGCAATGATAATCTACGCGGGAGACCCGTGCCAAGTCCCTCATTTCGACGTCCCTGGTGCACGGGTTCGCCTGCCGTTCAATCCAGAAAAGTGCGAGCGTACACATACGCTGGCCCATAACTGGCGGTGCAGGTGCCCGTTGTTATTGGATGTGCTCCAGAATCTTCGGGACGAGATCAAGGTGCGCGGCTCAGGGAGCAGAATCGCAAGAGATGCCTTCCCCACGCTTGAGCTAGAGGCCATCCTGGCCGAGTACGACCCAAAGCGTGACATGATCCTGTGCCACAGCAACGACGTCAAGGACCTAATCACCGGATACATGAGCGCAGCAGGCAAGGCTCCGAAGTTCATGGTCACGAAGAAGGCGGGCAGGTTCTACAATGGCGACATAGTGCACGCGCTCGAAGCCCCGCTCGAGGTAGGAAAAGGCAAGAACTGCGAGCTCCGCCACGGGTACACGGTGCACAGCGTCCAGGGAGAGACCGTGGAGGGAAACGTGTTCATAGCCGTGGAGGCAGCATCAAACAACAATGTGCTGTACACAGGGGTGTCGCGCGGGCGCAGGCTCTCACAGATCAAGCTCTTCAAAGAGCCAGTTGCCACAGATATGACTTATATCGAGAAGTCAGACCTGCGTGTGGCGCGCTACGTGTGCAGCCTTACAGAGCGCGAGCTTTACAAGCTGCTCAGGAAGGAGCGGGAGCTGAACCCTCGGTACATGAAAGAGGTGAAGATGTTCGGCAAGCCTTACGCGGACAGGCGGTACGACGAGCAGAAGACCAACTCGTTCAACCTGAGCCGCGAGTATTGCGAGAAAGTGGTGGCGTACGGAGGATGGGTCCCGATAACATACCGATACGGTAAGCTAAGCAAAGACAAATCCTCGACTGAGCGCAAGACGTGGGGTCGTGTGACAGGTCGAGGACACGGCGCCCTTCCAAAGACGCTGCGCGGCCCCCTCCTGATACCAACGGGAGCAGTCGACCACGACATCATCAACTGCCAGCCGGCCATCCTCGTGTATGAGGCGCGTCAGCTCGGAGTATCGTGCCCAAATCTAGAGCGATACGTTGAGGACCGAGCGGGGGTGCTTGCAGAGACGGGTCTCGACAAGCTGGACATCCTGATGGGCATGTTCCAAGATACCCCTAAGCCACACGAAAATCCATTCGTGCGCGCGCTCAACCCAGAGTTCGCCGCGCTGCAGAAAGCAATCATGGCAGCGTATAAGTACCCGAAGACAGACTCGGACAACCCGCTGGGATCAAACATGAGCCAGCACCTGGCAAAGGTGGAGAACGACATCCTGCAACACGTCGTCAAGGGGTTCGCCCCGGGCGTGGTGAGGTCGCTGACGTTCGACGGGTTCATCGCCGCGCATGCGTTAGACCTCGAGATGCTCAACGCCAAGAGCGCGCAGTGGGGGGTTAAGTGGGCACACAAGGAGTTCCACCAGCACTTCACGGTTCCAGACAGCTTTGTGTGAGACAAGAAAAAAAAAAGTCGGTGTGGTTCAGACGCCGATGATCAGGTGAATCTTTCGGCCCTTGCTTTGTACGGCCCTTGTAATGTAATTGGAGAAGCGTGGCGCGCGGATTCGATAGCGAAGGTAGTTAGCCTTCGCTTCTCCCTTTTTTTGTGGCACGAATCCGTGAGCGCGGAGCCACCTGAGAGCGGATGCCGAGGACCACTCGCCGATCGGGAAAGCGATGGACTGGATCTTGGAGCCCTCACCGAGGTCGTCGAACGACCCGACCTCTCCCTCCGCGGGGAGCACTGCCTCGCGCGGGTCCTGTCCGAAGTTCATCGACACATCACCTGTGTCAACGGCCGGGGGATTCCTCGCGGCCATCTGTTGCTGGTACACAGCGGCTTCCTGCGCGCGAAGCCTTTCGCGAGCAGCTTGCAGGCCTGCCTCATGCGCCGCCTTCCTTGCCTGGAATTCCGCGCGCTCGTCGACGGGAGGAGGAGGAGGAGGTGGTGGCGGGATGGGAATCGGGGCAGGAGGTTCCGCGACTACATTTAATCCCTGCAAGATTCGAATCACGTCGTCTTCTGTTCGCTCTGACTTACGCTTTCGAGGGTTCACGTTCGGCCGTTCCTGTGCTCTCGCCTGGTCCTGCATAGCGCGCACTGCGGCAGCCCTCGATTCGCGCAGGATCGTGAGCTCATTGTCTCGCTGCTGCAGTCTGGCCGTAGAGAGTCCTGTGTTAGCGGACACAGGATCCTGGACGAGCACTGGGGGTTGAGTCACAGGTCTGCCCCTGATTGCTTCGCTTTGCTCGCCTTGGAGTGCCGCGAGCTGTCGCGCTTGCCCGAGTGCCCCGCTAAGCTCGCCTTGGAGTGCAGCGCGTGGTCGTCCCCTGATTGCTTCGCTTTGCTCGCCTTGGAGTGCCGCGAGCTGTCGCGCTTGCCCGAGTGCCCCGCTAAGCTCGCCTTGGAGTACAGCGCGTGGTCGGCCCCTCATGGCATCACTTTGCTCGCCTTGGAGTGCAGCGAGCTGTCGCGCTTGCCCGAGTGCCCCGCTAAGCTCTCCTTGGAGTGCAGCGCTCGGATCCTTCCTTCGACTAACGCCTGCGCTCTCACGAACAATGTTTCCACGAAGTGCACCGGTGATTGGGCCACTAACCTCTCCGACGAGGGGAGCCAAGGCAGGAGCGACTGCCGGGGGGTTAAGCTGTCGCATGAGCGCGGCTAGCCTCCTATTTGCGGCAGCTGCTCTGTCAAAAGGAGCCTGACCCTGAGCCGGGCCAACCTGCGGGACCAGTGCGGCAGGTACAACCCGCGGCATTCCAGCCTGTCCAAGAGGTCCGCTATTGAGTGCGACGAGAGGGACCTGTGTCTGCGTTGGAGGAGCTACTACTAGGGGGTCAGGATCGCGGAAGGTCGCGTCGATTGGGATGCCTGCAGCGATTGCCGCCATGATGCTGCGGGCCATTGCCTCAGTTGGCACCCTGCCGTACTTAGCAGCATATCTCGACTTGACGTCTTCCATGACAGACTTGGTCTGCGCGCGCTTGAGTGCAGCTGTTGCAAGCGCCGTGGCTGAGGGGGCCCGCTTCGCGCGTGGCTTCGCCTTCTTTTTGACTACCTTCTTTTTGGCTACCATTTTAACAGGCTTATCTCCGGTTTTTTTTAGGCGAAAAACAGGTTTATCACCGTTATGCCTGTCACTCCTCCGTTTATCCTAACTTCCACCGTTTGTCCAATTGCAGCCGTCGTGGTTGTAGACGAAAGTGTTAGCTGCCGTGTGCCTGTTGGTGTAAAGGACCCAGCGGCGATTGTGACCGTAGGAGTCGCAGATCCTGCAACATGGACTGTAGCAGTCGCTGCAGGAGAGCTAGTTGCGGAGTAACACGACGCGCTTACAAGGATTCCGCTATAAGGCATCACATACGTGTTCTGCGCAGTCCCAAGAACGGAGTTCAAAACGACAGATGACGTGAGGGCAACAGGAACTCCGCATGCGAGGATGTTGCCGGCTGCAATAACCTGCCCGCCGAACGAGCACGACGTGCCACCTGGGGTACTCCATGCCGCCGTAGTCCCTGTACTCCGTAATATAAACCCCGCCGTTCCAATCCCGAGCATCGTTGTGACACCAGGGCCAGACTGTAGAGGAATGGACCCGGCTAGTCCGCCTGCTAGCGAAGCTGCGCTCGACGCACTTGCTGTAAGAGTTCCACTCACGACTGCATTTACACACGTCAACGTGGAACTAAGGGGATTATAATTTAGAGCTGTCGCTGTGAGTAGAGATGCAGCAGTCGCCGAGGCGGTGTCTGTTCCTGACATAATCAGGTACCTGGTGAGATTGGCCGCATCGCGCTGGGTTGTGACCTGCGTGCTAGACGACGCATTACCAACGAGGGCACCTGTGAATGTGGTGCTCGTCACGGCAGGAACCGAAAGAAGCCCAGACTGAGGAACGAAAGTTAGCGCGGTAGCCGTGCGCAGAGTGTCGTTAGCCCCTCCTGCAGAGTCAAGACTTCCGAACGTTATGTACCGCGTAGAATTTGCGATGTCTCGAGTCGTAAACAGAGCCGTGCTAGACGATGCGTTTCCGACAAGTGCCCCTGTGAATGTAGTGCTAACTACAGATGGAACACTGAGTATTCCAGAGATCGGGAGAAACGTGAATAGTGTAGCCGTGCGCAGGGAGTCATTAGCTCCAGCCAGCGAATCGATCGTTCCAAAATTAACGTACCGTGTACTGTTTGCTGCGTCGCGCTGCGTGAACGTTGAGCTACTCGACGATGCGTTTCCGACGAACGAGCCATTGAACGTCGTAGCCGTCACTACAGTGGTAGAAAGCGTACCAGTTGACGGGACATAGCTAAGAGTCCCTGATGTAACAAAGTCAGACGCGGTACTGACCGAGTTGTTACTTGTCAGTGCAAGGAACTTCGTGATTGATGTGCCTGTAGTAGAGGCGAACAGCTTCGTGCTGGACGATGCATTCCCAACAAGGTCCCCAGTAAACGTCGCTGCAGCCATAGACGCCGAAGTCAACAGCCCAGTGCTTGGCTGATAGGTGAGCTGTGTTCCAGACACAGGACCACCTGTCTGCAGGTCGGTCGTGACAGAGCCTGTATTCGAAGAGCAAAATGTTACGAAACGAGTCACGCTCGTCGACGTGTTAGAACTCGTAACGCTTGTAGCCGATGTGGCGTTTCCGATAAGGGCACCCGTAAACGAAGGAGCAACTATGCCAGCGGTAGAAGTCACGATGCCTGTCGAAGGTACAATGGTAAGCCCTGACGCGAGCGTGTTCAGAACGCTCGCTGTGCTACCGCTTGCAGTCGATGTGAACAATAGGCGCGCACTGATACTCGTTGCCGTGTTTGCGATAGAGATGTTAGATCCGCTTCCGGTAGCTCCCGTTACTAGTCCAAAATTCAACACTGCAGCAGACGATGTGCCTGAATTTGTCACGGTTGCAGTACTTCCTGGTGCTAGCGTCGAAACAGTACCCACTGTCACAGTCGCGGCAGAGCCTGGTGACCCAGTCACGCCCTGGGGGATTCCATAGTTTAAGATAGACGCGGACGGAGTCCCTGAATTTGTCACGGTAGCAGGGCTTCCGGCTGCTAGTGTCGACACAGTACCTACGGACACCGTTGCACCTGTTCCAGTCAGGCCCTGGGGGATTCCAAAGTTTAATATAGACGCGGACGGCGTGCCTGAATTTGTCACGGTAGCAGGGCTTCCGGCTGCTAGCGTCGAAACAGTACCCACGGCCACCGTTGCAGCAGAGCCTTGTGATCCAGTCTGTCCCTGTGGTATGCCATAGTTCAGGACTACCGCGCTCGGTGTGCCTGAATTCGTAACCGTCGCAGGGCTTCCGGCTGCGAGCGTCGACACCGTACCCACGGCAACAGTAGCTCCGAGGCCTGCAGTGCCTTGCGCTCCCTCTGTCAAGCCGAAATTTAGCACTGCAGCACTCGAGCTCCCCACGTTTGTCACCGTCGGGGTTGATCCGGGAGCCAGACTCGACACGCTTCCCACTGCGATGGTCGCGGCAGATCCTGGATCTCCGATAGGAATACCCAGGTTCAGGATCGCGGCGCTCGACGTACCCGAATTTGATGCTGTGGCTGAGGATCCGGCAGGAAGTGTCGTAGTGCTACCAATCGTCAGAGTTGCCGCGCTGCCTGCAGGACCGCTCGCTCCCGCGGGCACCCCAAAATCCAACACGGCCGCGCTGCTCGTCCCGCTGTTCACCACGGTCGCAGGTGCTCCTGGGGCTAGTGTGCTCGTGGTGCCCACTGCCACTGTCGCGGCCGCGCCGTCTGCGCCTGGGGCACCGTCGGGACCTGGGCATAGAACGAAATCGAGCAAGGCCGCAGATGTTGTTCCTGAGTTCGTCACGGTGATCGCAGTCGGACCATACGGGACTTGAGTCACCGTACCTACGTTCACGGTTGCCGCTGTCCCAGGCTGGCCCACAGCCACAAGTAGAAGGATGACCTGGTCATTGTTTGCCAGTGTGCCAGCTGCGCTCACGAAGTTCACCTCATATCGGATGTATCCAGTGTTTACGACGTGGAACAGTACCTCGTACGTGTACAAAATCGCGGAATTGTTCTTTTTTTGGATAATGAGATTAGAGCCGGTCTGCACAAGCTGCAGGATGTAGTCCTGGTCGACAGCGTTCCCGTCAATGTGTGAGACGTAAATCGTGTTAGTGAGAGCTGGCGTATTGTCGAGCCTGATGTGCCCATTACCAGGAGGGGGTGTTGTTGCAGTCTGGAATTGGTACTCCAGCACACTCGAACTCGACCCAGGTGGCCCCTGCGGCCCCGTCACGAGTGTCCAGTCGAGCACCGCGGCCGTTGGTGTGCCGACGTTCACGACGTTCGGGGCAGACCCATACGCGACGGCTGAAACTGTGCCGATTGCAATCGACGCAGCGAGGCCGTCTGGGCCCGGTGGCCCGCCTGCCCCCGTCGCCCCAGTGTCGCCAGTCACAAGACCGAAATCAAACACAGCAGATCCAGGCGTCCCGCTGTCTACCACGGTCGGCGTAGACCCAGGTGCGAGGGCCGTGACTGTTCCTACTGTAATCGTCGCATCCTGCCCGTCTGCCCCGCTCACTAGACCGAAGTCCAGCACAGCGGCGGAGCTTGTGCCCGCATTCACGACGGTGGGGGTGGACCCTGGAGCAAGAGTGACCACAGACCCCACTGCAATGCTTGCGGCCGCGCCGTCTGCGCCGCTCGCACCGGTCTCTCCGGTGTCCCCTGTCACGAGCCCCCATGCAAGGATTGCGTTAGTCTCGGTTCCATCATTTACCACAGTCGGCTCGGATCCTGGAGGTAGCGCTGTAACGTTTCCGATTGCAATCGTCGCGCTAACTCCGTCTGCCCCCTGCACGAGACCGAAGTCAAGCACTGCAGCGCTCGCCGTCCCACTGTTCACTACGGTAGGGGGTCCTGGAGGCGCCACCGTGTTCACTGTGCCAACCGACACGGTAGCAGCTGCGCCAGGGGTGCCAGGGGTGCCCGCCGTGCCCTGTGCGATCCCGAAATTAAGGATCGCAGCCTCGGACGTGCCTGAGTTACTCACGCTGCACGGTGTGCCAGGAGGCAGGGTTGTCGTAGACCCAACCATTACGCTCGCCGCAGCGCCAGGGGTTCCCGTCTGGCCCTGGGCTATTCCGAAATTCAGGATTGCTGCACTACTCGAGCCGACGTTATTTACGAAGCAAGAGCTTCCTGGGACGAGCGTGGATGTTGTGCCCACTGCCACCGTGGCAGCAGGTCCTCTAGATAGCGTGAAATCAAGCACGGCCTCGCTACTGGTACCGCTATTTGTTACATTGCACGGAACCGGGTAGCTCACCGTCGTTGTAGTTCCCACTGTAACGGTCGCAGCCTGCCCAGGCGGACCTGGATCCTCTCCTATCGGGACATATGATCCGTCTGGCTTCTCTTGTAGGAACTTGGATGCGGAAACACGGTTGAACCTTGGTCTCAGGCTCGTCTTATCGTTTGAGTCTCCCTGGTTGATGCTTCGTATATCCATCCTTTCCTATAAGGTAACAGTGTTTTTTATCGTGGCACACGTTAAAAAAAATGGGAAATATCATCACTAGCACCGCAGACGTGCTAGCCATAATCGGCGGCACCACCACGCTCGTTCTTGGTGTATTCGGAGCTATTCGGTACTCCAGGTGCCGCTCTGTGTCTTGTTGCTTCTCTGCATGCGTAATAGAGAACAGCCCACCAACAGAGCAAAAAAAAGGGTCGCCAGTGGGCGAGATACTAAGGGAGCCGTCGTGTAGCGTTTAGACAGTGGGTAGAGTGTAGCCGGACGGGCCAGCAAGCAGGCGGACGTAGCTCGTCATGGCGACAACACTCACGTTCTTTCCTGATGCAATTCCACCATCTCCGATGCAGATGACGATAGACGTGAATGGGGTTTTCCCTGCCGACGAGTCATACGGCACATTTTCGTGCTCGCCTGACTCACAGAACGTAGCATCAGGATGACTCACGTTTGTCCACGAACGCTGTTGTCGCGAGCTATAGCCGAAGTTGATCGTCGTCGGAGTAACAGCCGTGATTGTGACGATGCTCGAGAACGTGTAGCTTGAAGCCCCCTCCTCGTTTGCCTGCAGGTCGAGCCCCGCGTAAATTTCAGACTGCGAAACCGGAGTAGCGAGTTTGAACCACGGAGCAATGATGTAATCCTTGATGCCGTCATTCGTAATGACCTGACCAGAGCATACGAACTCGAGGACCTGCCCAACAGCGAATACTGGAAGGGGAGAGTAATTCAAGACGCTTGCTCCTGAGATGACGAACGACCCGCTCGTTTCAGTCAAGACATACGGGGTCGGGATCGCCTTTAGGCTTAGTACAGCGCGGGGAAGCGACAGCGAGGTTTGACGCAGCGTGAAGTCAGCCGCTGAAACGATGAGACCATCGACCTCCTGCGCCGCTAGGTCCTTCGCGTCGACGCTGTTCGCGCTCAGATTCCCGAAGTTGCACTGATAGGTCTGGGCCCGGTCAGCACTGTTGCCTGCATTGAGTAGACGAAGGTCCATTCTTCCGCGATTCCTTTTTTAAATCTATACGCACGGAGGTTTTTTTTCAAATGCCTTTTTCAGTGAAGCGCGCGCGCAAGTGCAGCACGGGAGACCCTTCGCCCGCCGATCATCCTGCCTCCGATAATCCCATTCCCTACTGCCGAGTTGATCGCCTGTGCTACGGGGGCAAACTCGGGTGCAACGAATGGCACAAGTTTCGACGCAATATTTGCGACGGGGCGAATGACGCTCATGAATCCACTTTTGAAGTCATCCCACCATCCCCCACCGTAAAGGTCGCCCGTGGCGCGATACGGCATGGCCGGCTGTGTCTTCGAGTTGAGAACGTCCTCGTTCGACAAGATGCCCACAGAGCGAACCACGTTCTGCTGCGCAACGGTCATCACACCCGTCGAGATTACGAGTACGGTGAGCTGCGGGTACTGCGCCACCCCTGAGAGATTGCGCGCCGTCACAGACATGCGGAAGTTGTAAGATCCGCGCAGGCCCACGGCTTGGTTTGAGCGCAGGGGGATGTCGTCGCCGAAGTCGAGAGCAAGAACCGATCCTGTATGCCGAGACCACTGAGTCCACGTCAAATTCGAGTTATTCTTCGCGGCAATGTTGAACAAGTCGCGGCTCGAAGCGTTGCTCAGGATTGCGTCGCGGTTGTCGAATGAAAGGTTGACGTTCTCGATACCCCAGAACGTGTCCGTCTTTGTGTAGTCGAAATCCTGGTCGCGCTCGCCGACGAAGATGATCACTCGCGACGGGATGCTGTTCAGCTGGATGTTATTGAACTCGAGCTGCTGAGTACCACCTGAGGCAATCGGTGCCGTGAAGCTCTGCGTGTAAACGATCGGCTCCGAATACGGGTAGTTGTTGATCTCGGGGATAATTTGCAGCGTGTCGGGTGTGAGATACGAAAACAGCATCTCAGCGCTAGCCACAGCTACAGAGACGTTGGTGATGTTCGATTCGTTATCGGCTCCTCCGACGTGGGACCACAGCGCGCCTGCAAGACCACCGAATACGCCATTGCCACGACCACCGAGTGCGAGCGTGACGCTCATCGTCTGGATGCCAATGAGGCCTGTGTCCTGAGCACCTCGGGCAAACAGGAACGGCGCAAGCCACAGCGGCTCGGTAACCGTGAGGCGCACGACAGACTGTGTGTCCGTATTTGAGACGATCTCGACTCCAGCAAATCCAGCTCGAGTAGTCTGGTTTGGCGTGGTACCGTAGGGCAAAAGCGGCGAGATTCCAAGAGGCCATAGTCGGTCGAGGCTCTGTTCGTTGTCAAGCATCGTCGGTGTCATGCCGTAGTCGATCTCCTGCTGCACGTGGTGGTTTGCATACCGAGTAGTGCCGCGGTAGAAGCGGTTCGTGTTTTGTGACAGGCGGTCGTTGTTGAGGGAGACCTGAATGCTCTGGGTCGCGTTTGCGATAGGGTACGCGCGGGGACCGTCGAAGTTGTTGGCTCCATCAGCACCAAGAGGGGCATTGCATCCTGCCATCTGGAGCAGGTTCGTGTACGTGGTCGTCCCCGTGAAAGTCAGCTCGAACGTCATCGTTACCATCACGCGGCGGTTGACGAATACACGCGAACTGGGCGGGTTGCATGAGAAGGTCATGGAGGAGGCACTAGGAGCGCCATCAGGGAGCACGCGCTGGTAGCCTACATCCGAAGGACCATCGAAGATCTGGTACGTCCGGCGCTCGTAGGAGTTCAAGTCCGTCCGCGGATCAACGACACGCTGGGTGTTTAGGCGCTCGATGGTAATCGACATCGGGGTTTGCTTTTACAGGGCTGTACGTGGTATTTTTTTTTCAGGCTTGCACGGTCAGCCTCTTCCGGAAAAGCACCTTTGCAGAGAACGACCCCTGCTCTGAGAGAAAGATCGGATACGAGTTTCCAGCGAAATCTGTCCACCAGGCCTGCAGATTCACGCGCATGATTGGCTCACGCCCGCCGAGCTGGATCATCCGATATTCCGCAGTCGGGAGGTATTCGAGCCTGTCTCGGTCTGCTGCCGGATTTCCGTCAGTCGGGAAAATGAAGTCGGTGACTATAGGGATGCTCGATGAGCTCACAGACCCACGGTTCGAGAGGAGGACGCTGTTCGGGATGCTTTCGGACTGCACCGGGAACGAGTCCGTGGTCAAGTAGATGCTGCGCGCGGCACTCCACGAGCTCAGAGTCTTGGCCTCTTGTGTCTTATAAATCAGCCCCGCCGATGCATATGGCGGCTGAATGGCAGCAGGAAACCCTGGGCGCACGCTCTCCGCTGCCTGCCACGACGGCTCAATCGCCAACCTAAAATCCCTTCCGTCAGGCTGTCCGTAGTAAATGAACGGCAGGCCTCGAAGGTACCTATGCATTGTCTTGTTAACGAAAATCGCTACAGTGGACTCAACCCACGACGAAGGAGTAAATATCTGTAGCAATTCGAGCTCTGCGTTATACCAGACATATGGTGGGTCGGAGGGCTTTGGTCCATCGAGCGAGCTGTAGTCTCTGAAAGCGCTGTTGATGCAGTCAACGACTGCCTGCATCGACGTCTCGAGTCCAAGAGTAAACGACACACCGTACGTCGGCCCAATAATCTGCGACGTGTTCTCATCCACGAAGGTTATACTCAAGTCAGTGAACTCAGTGCTCGCTGGCAGCATTGGGAGCTTTGCAATAGGAATCAGGCTCGTGTCCACGTCGAATCGGACGATTGACAGCTCCCATCGCTCAGGCACGTGGATGATAGCTTGCGCACGCGTGTCGTTGACAACGGCAGGAAGCGGTCCTGCTGTGTTGTTCACTACGGTGGCATTGTAATACACCAGATTGGCCCCAAAGATGGGGTCGACGCTGTGATGTTGCTGGCTCATTTTACTCTTACAATAGGTAAAAAAAAAGCAATTCATGGACCCACTAAAGGAGCCTATGAGCGGCACACGTCTCTCTGCACTCCTTCCAGGACGCACGTACGCGTACGGAGACCTGAAATCCATGATCAGACTCCCAGAGCGCCCATTTGCTCTGCTATACGAGCAGCGCCCGAGGAACGGGCACTGGATACTCGTGCACGACACTGTCGACGACAGGGGGTCTGCATGCACCGAGGTCTTCGACTCGTTTGGCACGTTCCCAGACAAGACACTGGATCTCATCGATCCCCGGTTCAGGCGCGAGTCAGGGCAGGAGCACCCCGAACTCATTCGCCTGCTGTACCACGCCGGAAGACAGGTTGCATACAGTCCGTTCAAGATGCAGGACGACGAGATGAGCACGTGCGGGCGACACTGCGTGGTGCGCTCATGGAACGATGGCCTGAGCGCCGAGGCGTACCACCGAGGCCTAATGGCCACTTGCAAAAAAGAAAAGATCACCCCCGACGACCTCGTCGTTTCTATGACCCAGGGCGTATGATGTACACCTCATGCTCGTTTATCACGTAGTTCGGCAGGGTCAGGCCTAGGCACGTCCACCGCGACTTGGAATTCAGGATCCGGCGTATCTGCTTCGGCTCGAGCCCAGCGTAGACCTTCATATAGCGCTGGATGTGATACGCGCTTCCCCCGTTGAAGAAGACCACACGGTTCGCCTCGTTCAGGAGCGTGCGCGACCTGCTGTAGTCCATGAGCTGGTGCGCGAGCGTGATCACGTGGATGTTATACTTTCGGCCGTTGGCAAGCAGGTCTGCATTGACCCCGTTGATGGCCTGCTGCAGCTGCTTGTCTTGCAGGTTGTCTGTGTCGTCGAACACCACGAGGCACTCTGCGAGCTCGTCGAGCGTCGGGGGACTCTCAAGGAATTCCTCGTCGAGTTCGACCTGCACGATGTTGAGCTTCTTGTATGCCTTCTCGTCGTCGTGTGTGCTGAACAGGACCACGCGCCTGTCTGGGAACATCTCTTGGTACTCGCGAATGTACTGCGCCGTGAACGTGCTCTTGCCTGCGCCAGACTTGCCTGCCACGTAGACTCGCTCGCTCTGCTTGCTCGGATACACACACAGCATGCCGTCCTCGCTGAAATATTCGTATCGGTTCTTAACGGCTAGCTCGCGCTTGAGCTTGGCGATGTGCGCGCTCATTGCGGCCTCCTCAGGTGGATCAGACGAGAGGTACCGGCGGATGTTCATACGCTCCGCCACGCTCATGACCCGTGTCTTACTAGGGGCGATGTCAAGCACCGCCTCCGGGTCGTAGCTCTGCTCAGGAGCACCGTCGTCTGGCGCAATAAATATCTTTTTGCCCTCGTCTGACCCGGTGCACACAACGGCGACGGGCGTGCCTTTGCGGAACGACAGCATCTTGCGCTTTTATCCTATGCTCCACCGTTTTTTTTCACAGTTCGCAAATTCTCGGAACTACATCGGTAAAATTCACCGATTCTGCGAGAGTACCGCAGAGCGCCAATGGTCAATGTACCGCGCGCGCGCCTCGGCATCGGCAGCCGCGGTGTCCCCGAAAGACTGGGACCACGGCAGCTGATACATTACATGCGGTGTGTTGACAGCCCCGCTTCGGTCCGTTGCGAGCGGGATCTCGATGGACCCTCCCTTCAGGTGCATGCGCTTGTATTCCCCCGCTGCCTGTGAATGCGTGTACCCTTTGGCCATCATGTCGGACATGAAGCTTCTGTACTCGCTAGACGAGCCACCAGTCTGCCCTGCGCACATACAGCACCCCCCGTACCTGTCGGCAAGGCCCTGCTTTTGGTACAATGCAAGAAGCGAAGACGGTGGAATTCCGGTAGCGACTTCGTAGTAGCTCATTCTCCTTTTGTCATTATGACAATCTGAAATTAAAATCGGTAGTGTATATCCATAAAAAGAAATGCCCAGAGGTGCACACCTACGACTCAGGAACGCTGCAATCAAGCAGGTCCTCGCGAACGACGCGTGCGGAGCAATCTTCCGGGGCGCGTACAATTACGTGCGGGCTCCCCGTGCCAGATTATCCGCAGCAGAGAAGGCCTCGCGTGCTGCAGCACGTAAGACTACCCGAGCGGCCGCGCGTTCTGCACCAGAGGCCGTCGCTGCCCGCAGGGCTAAGGCCAGGGCTGCCGCAGCAAGACGCAGGGCAACACTCCGGGCTGCGGCTTCGAGTGGCGCCGTGTCTGATTTTCTGAGGGAAACCGTTGCATCCGCCGTTTCCACTCTCCCAAGGGCACGAGCGGCTCCAAGGACACGAGCGGCACCAACAGCCGCGCAACGTGCTGCACGCAATGAGAGAGCCCGACTCCGTCGAGCGGCCAGGAATGCTGCCCTAGTAGCAGGAGCTGGCCTGATCGGAGGACGACGCCACCGCGGCGGCGCATTGGTGGGAGGCAGGCGCACGAGTCTCTATTAAAAAAACCTACATTCCACCTATAAAATGCCTCGCTTCGGGACCAAGGCCCAGGTATGGGAAGGAACCGCGCGCATGACATCCGGCCTCCTGCGCCGCGACGACCTAATGCTCAATAACAGAGGCAAGGTCGTGAGCAAACGGGCACACGCGAATGCCGTGAATCGCTATGCCTCCCGCAAAGAGAGCCTCATCGAACTCGCGCGCCGCGCAAAGGCAAGGGAGGCACGCACGCGCGCGACACGGGTGCAGACCATCGAGATCAGGGACAACCTAGACAACGTTCACACAATCGACCAGTACATCGTGCCTCCCCGAATCGTACAGACCCGCACCCCAGCACAGACCCTCGCGGCACTGCAGAGAGAGGCAATACCCCGTACCGTGGCATCCCGTCAGTACCAGAGAGTGGGTACCACATCGTACCGCCTCAGTTAAGGCCTCTTAGGTTCGGAGCATAAGCCCAGGCCATCAGTGCAAGAGCCCGCCTGATGCTCGGTTTTTTTTTGTACTGGGCCAGTGTGCGCCTAATGAACAGCTCCCTCTTCTGTGCCCATGTCACTCGCTCACCAGGCACCCACTCTATGGCCATGCGCATGGGAGTCTTGAATTCCGTATAAGCAGCAATGAACCCACGAGGACTTCGCGCCACAGAGCTCACATCGTGCGCCTCCATCGTCGGCACCATCGACTCGACCTCCTCCACTGTCATCCACCGGTACATCTTTAACAGCACCGCATGCTTTTTTTATTACAGCCACGTGATGTCGCGCTCGAGCCCTATCTTATAGCAGTAATAAAACGTATCGAATGAGGCGCGGCTACGGTACCCAACAGGAACCACTCCATCCACGAGCTTCGTGAACTGCATGCGCTGCTTTGGGACGATAATCTGCACGCCTTTCCCTTTGAAATGCTCTCGGAAGTACTTAGTGTTTATCTTAGAGCTCGGCATTATCATGATGAACGGCTTGTCGAGCTGTGCAAGACGAGCAACGACCCTCTTCCCCTGTGAGTATGGCGGATTACTCACAAGCACATCCCCGAGGTCATTGGCATAAAAATCGACATCATCGTGAATCACATCGAACCCAAGCTCACGCAGGAATACGCCCGACCGGCCGTCCCCGTAGAAGCACTCCCACAGCACTTTCCCCTCAGGTATAAACTGCCGTATGTCCTCCCACGCACTCTTCGGCGTCATGTAGTCATCGTGCGCCGCGAGGCTCGAGAGCTCTGCCATCTTGAATACCCCCGCGCAACAAAAAAACCCCTGCCTCCCCAGCGGACCGTCGTCCCACGGGCCGGACCGTCGTCCCACGGGCCGGACCGTCCCCCAACGGGCCGGACCGTCGTCCCACGGGCCGGACCGTCGTCCCACGGGCCGGGCAAAATACAACA
>Ga0304728_1001193_pt1 | contig 18885 bp, 17 predicted proteins | sample C_130625_MF_Meta_FD_190476 | JGI IMG/M metagenome (GOLD analysis project Ga0304728, IMG submission 190476) | Freshwater microbial communities from Lake Croche, Canada to study carbon cycling - C_130625_MF_MetaG (v2) (version 2) | ecosystem: Environmental > Aquatic > Freshwater > Lake | place... | reverse complement strand
ATAAATTATCTTCTGATAAAACAGTGCCTTTTTTTAAAGATTTAAAATCTTCTTCAAGTTTAGCAGAAGATAATGTGCTTTTTACTCTGGCTTTAATGTTAGATTCTAATATTTCTTCCTCTGCATTTTTATCATTTTGAACAGATTCAATCTCAGCTCTCTCGATTGAAATTGCTCTTTCATCTTTTTCAATTCCATGTCTATTAAATACTCTTACTTCAACAACAACTCCGTTTGTTCCTGAAGGCATTTTTAAGGAAGTATCTCTTACATCAATTGCTTTTTCACCAAAAATTGCTCTTAATAATTTTTCTTCTGCATTAACAGGGGAATCTCCTTTTGGAGTAACTTTTCCAACTAATATATCTCCTGGTTTAACTTCAGCTCCAACGTAAACAACTCCAGATTCATCTAAATTAATTAAATTTTCTTCTGCAGTGCTTGGGATATCTCGTGTGATTTCTTCAGGTCCAAGTTTTGTGTCTCTCGCCATAACACTATATTCTTCTATGTGAATAGAAGTGAAAACATCATCTGTTACGCATCTTTCAGAAATTAATATCGAGTCCTCAAAGTTGTAACCACGCCAAGGCATAAATGCGACCATTACGTTTTTACCCAAAGCTAACTCACCAAACTGAGTTGAAGGACCATCTGCAATCACATCTCCTTTTCTAATTTTGTCTCCAACTATAACTAAAGGTCTCTGATTGATGCATGTGTTTTGATTTGATCTTTGAAACTTACTTAAATTATAAATATCGACACCAGATTTAGTAAGATCTTTTTCAGTAGTTACACGAACAACAATTCTTTTTCCGTCAATTTTATCTACAATTCCGTCTCGTTTCGCAACTAAAGTTGCTCCTGAATCTATAGCAACATCTTTCTCTATACCTGTTCCAACTAATGGAGATTCATTTTTAATCAGAGGAACAGCCTGCCTCATCATGTTCGATCCCATTAAAGCTCTATTTGCGTCATCATTTTCTAAAAAAGGAATTAGTGCTGCCGCAACTGAAACGACTTGTTTTGGTGAAACGTCCATAAAATCAACGTTCTCAGGTTTAGCCAATTCAAATCCTAAAGATTTTCTGCAAGATACTAAATCGTCGACAAATGTATTATCTTTACTTAACGGAGAGTTAGCTTGAGCAATTGTATATTTACCTTCTTCCATTGCAGACAAGTAATGAATTTCTTTTGTTACTTTTCCACTAACAACTTTTCTATAGGGACTTTCAATAAATCCATATTTATTAATTCTTGAATAAGTTGCTAAACTGTTAATTAAACCAATATTTGGTCCTTCTGGCGTTTCGATAGGACATATTCTTCCGTAATGAGTTGGGTGAACGTCACGAACTTCAAATCCTGCTCTTTCTCTATTTAATCCACCAGGCCCAAGCGCTGAAACTCTTCTTTTATGAGTTATTTCAGCAAGAGGATTGGTTTGATCCATAAATTGAGACAATGGAGAAGTTCCAAAAAACTCTTTAAGACAAGCGGCAATTGGTTTTGCATTAATTAAATCTTGTGGCATCACAGAATCAATTTCAACTGAGGCCATTTTTTCCTTAATTGCTCTTTCCATTCTTATTAGTCCAATTCTAAATTGATTTTCTACCAACTCACCAACCGATCTAAGTCTACGGTTTCCAAGGTGATCAATATCATCTACTTCGCCTTTACCATCTTTAAGATTCAGCATGTGTCTTACTATTTCAATAATATCCTCTTTTCTAAGAACCGTTAATTTAGGATCGCAATCAAGATCCATTCTTGCATTCATTTTTACTCGACCTGTTTCTGAAAGATCGTATCTAGTGTGATTAAAGAAAAGATTTCCGAATAAATTTTTAGCAGTCTCTATTGTTGGTGGCTCGCCTGGTCTCAGAACTCTATAAATATCCATACTAGCTTCATCTTGGTTAAGATTTTTATCTATAGTTAAAGTGTTTCTTAAAAATGGACCTCTATTAACGCCGTCAATGTCCAGTAAATAAAGACTTTTTACTTTAAGATCTGTAAGTTTTGTAATTAAGTCGTTAGTAATTTCATCTCCAGATTCAGCAATAACCTCACCTGTTTTTTCATTAATAATATCGTTTGCTAAATATTTCCCAAATAAATCCGTTGTTTTAACTAAATAATTATTAAGTCCCTCTTTCTTTAATTTTAAAGCCATAGGATAAAGCACTTTTGTGTCTTTTTTAATGACAACTTTTTTAGTTTCAGCGTTAATTAAATCATTTCTTAATTTGTAATTTTTAAAATTTTCTGGCGTAAATTTTGTTTTCCAATCGTCTTCAGACGTTAAATCATATCTAATATTTTCATAAAAAAGACTTAAAATATCATCCCTATTAAAGCCAAGAGCCATTAATAAAGTAGTTACTGGTAATTTTCTTTTTCTATCAATTCTAAAATTTAAAATATCTTTTGTATCATATTCAAAATCTAACCATGATCCTCTGTACGGAATAACTCTACAGCTAAATAATAATTTTCCACTTGCATGCGTTTTTCCTTTATCATGATCAAAGAAAACTCCTGGACTTCTATGCATTTGATTTACGCATACTCTTTCAATTCCATTAATAACAAATGTTCCTCTTGGAGTCATAAGAGGAATATCGCTCATATAAACTTCTTGTTCTTTAGCTGATAAAACTTGTTTTGTTTGTTTTTCTTCGTTGATGTCGTAAGCAACTAATCTAAGTGTTGTTTTTAATGCAGCAGAATACGTTAAGCCTCGTTGATGACATTCTTCGACTGTATATTTTGGTTTTTCAAATCGATATGAAATATATTCAATAGTTGCTAATCCAGAAAATTCTTCTATTGGAAAAATATCTTTAAATACTTTTGTAATTCCAGAATTAGTTTTATTTTCTATATTTGCTTCTAAGAAATTTTTGTAAGAGTTAACTTGAACTTCAATTAAATCAGGAATGTTAAGTATATTTTCTAGTTTGCCGAAACTTTTTCTAACTTTTTTTTTATCTGTAAAAGATAATAACATAGTTTATTACCCGAATATTTTATTATCCGGTTCTAAAAAAATTTTAAATTTACTTAAGTTCTACTTTTGCACCAACTGCTTCAAATTTCTTCTTAACATCGTCAGCGTCTTTTTTGCTTACGCCAGCTTTAAGTTGTTTTGGTGCGCCTTCAACTAAATCTTTAGCTTCTTTTAAACCCAAACCGGTAAACGCTCGTACTTCTTTAATTACACCAATTTTATTATCACCTGATGACACAAGATTAACTATAAAGTCATTTTTTTCTTCAGCCGGTGCTCCTGCAGCTGCCGGAGCTGCTGCTGCTACTGGTGCTGCTGCTGAAACCCCCCATTTTTCTTCTAAAGTTTTTGAGAGCTCTGCTGCTTCAACTACAGTTAGTTTCGATAATTCTTCTACGATTTTATTTAAGTCTGGCATTTTGAATATCCTAGTGGGTTTAATTTTTTAAATTTTTAGCGTGCATCAAATTAACTATTTTTGAGCTTGGTGCAAGCAAAATACTAATAATTTTTTGAGCTGGAGCAGCTAAAATACCTACAATTTTAGCTCTTGCTTCGTTTAAAGTAGGTAAAGTCGCAATATGAGCTACATCTGATGGTTCTAAAAGCTTCTCGTCCATTAAACCACCAAGAATTTTTAATTTTTCATTGCCTTTAGAAAAGGTAACTAATGTCTTAGCAAGAGTAATGGGGTCTTTTGAACATGCAATAGCCGTTGGTCCTTTAAAAAATTTCTCTAACTTCTCAGCTTTAGATCCTTTAAGTGCAATTTTTGTAATTCTATTTTTAGTAATTTGTAAAAAAGCTCCACTCTCTCTCATTTTAGCACGAAGACTTTCTAAGTCTTTAACCGTGATGCCTTCGTAATGATAAACTAGAATTCCTTCATTAGCAGCAATCACAGATTTTAAATCATTTACGTACGTATTTTTTTGTTCTCTGTTCATTATATACCAGAAAGCTGAAGTTTAACTGAAGGACCCATGGTCGTTGATAAATATATTGAGTTTATAAAATTACCTTTAAGTCCAACTGGTTTTTCTTTTGAAATAATCTCATAAACACTTTTGAAATTATCAGACAATTCTTTGTCAGAAAATTTAACTTTACCAATTGATAAACCTAGATTTCCATCTTTATCACATTTAATTTCTACTCTTCCTTTTTTAATTGCCTCTACTGTAGATTTAATATCTTTTGCAACTGTTCCTAATTTTGGATTTGGCATTAATCCTTTTGGTCCTAATACTTTTCCTAATTTTCCAACTTTAGCCATCATGTCTGGAGTTGAAACTAAAACATCGAAATTTATTTTTCCTGAGTTAATTTCATTAATTAAATCATCTGAACCAGATATTTCCGCTCCTGAAGATTTTGCTTCATTGATTTTGTCATTAGCACAAATAACTGCAACTTTTATCTTTCTTCCGTTTCCATTTGGTAAATCAACTACTGTTCTTAAATTTTGATCTGTTTTAGCTTTATCAATATTTAAAAAGAAAATTGCTTCCATTGATTCAGTAAATTTTGTATTTGATTTTGTTTTTAATAATTTAATCGCTTCAGGTAACGTTAGTTCTTTTGTTTTGTCGTGACCTTTAATTAAAGCGGAAAATCTTTTTGAATGTTTTTTTGCCATTAATCTTTTACCTCAACTCCCATCGACCTAGCAGAACCAGCTATAATTTTAATAGCCTGTTCAATGTCAAAAGCATTTAAATCTTTCATTTTAATTTCAGCAATTTTTTTTAGCTGAGCTTTGGTAATTGAGCCCGCAGAAATTCTGCCTGGTTCTTTAGAGCCACTTTTAAGTTTAATAGCTTCTTTAATTAAGAAAGATGCCGGTGGTGTCTTAATTATAAAATCAAATTTTTTGTCTTTATATATTGTAATAACAACTGGAACAGGTTGTCCCATTAATGACTTAGTTTTGTCGTTAAATGATTTACAAAACTCCATTATATTCACTCCTCTTTGTCCTAAAGCAGGTCCCACAGGAGGAGCTGGATTGGCTTGACCGCCTTTAATTTGTAATTTTAAAATTCCTGAAATTTCTTTAGCCATACTTAAATCTTTTCTACCTGTCCGTATTCTAACTCTACAGGTGTGGGCCTACCAAATATCGAAACGGATACCTTTAGTCTAGACTTTTCTTCATCAACTCCTTCTACAAGGCCGCTAAATGAAGCAAAAGGTCCGTCGCATACTCTAACTTGTTCGCCAATATCAAAACTTATTGTAGTTGAAGGTTTAAGAGCTCCATCCTCGATCTTACCCATAATTTTTGCAACTTCAGCATCAGAGATTGGAGTGGGTTTCCCTGGAACACCTAAAAAGCCAGTAATTCTTTTTATAGATTTAATTAAATGATAAACTTGATCATTCATATCTAGTTTAGCTAAAAAATATCCTGGAAAGTATTTTTTTTCAGAAGTAGTTCTTTTACCTTTTTTTACTTCTGTAACTTCATGTGTCGGAACTAATGTTTCCTCAAAATGATGTGATAAACCTTCTTTTTCAAGCTTTTCAGGAATAAGACCTGCTACCTTTTTTTCTGCTCCTGAATGAGCCTGTATTATGTACCATTTCATCATAAATTAAATACCTAATAAGAATGCTAAACCTAATTTAAAAATTTGATCTAATAACAAGAAAAAAAAAGCGGCTACTACTGACATAAAAAAAACTGTTAATGCTCCAATAGTAGTTTCTTTTCTTGTTGGCCAAGATATTTTTAAAGCCTCCTGCTTAACAGATCTTAAAAATTGAATAGGATTAAACATATTTAATAATCTGTGGCAGGAGTGGAGGGACTTGAACCCGCAACCTCCGGTTTTGGAGACCGGCGCTCTACCAATTGAGCTACACTCCTAAGATTTATTCTATAATCTTAGTAACTACTCCAGCTCCTACGGTTCTGCCTCCTTCTCTAATCGCGAATTTCAAATTATTGTCCATCGCAATAGGAGTAATTAAGGTAACAGTCATTTTTGCATCATCACCAGGCATAATCATTTCAACACCAGCTGGTAACAAAACTTCTCCTGTAACGTCTGTAGTTCTAAAATAGAACTGAGGACGATATTTAGTAAAGAATGGAGTATGTCTTCCACCCTCTTCTTTTTTCAGAATATAAGCTTGAGCTTCAAATTTAGTATGAGGTTTAATTGATCCTGGCTTAGCCAAAACTTGTCCTCTTTCTACTTGATCACGCTCAATACCTCTTAAAAGAATACCAACGTTATCACCCGCTTCACCTGAATCTAAAAGTTTTCTAAACATTTCAACTCCTGTGCAAACGCTTTTTTGTGTAGCTTTAATTCCGATGATTTCCATCTCTTCACCCGTTTTAATTACACCAGCTTCAATTCTACCAGTAACAACTGTTCCTCGTCCAGAAATTGAAAACACATCTTCAATCGGCATTAAGAAAGGTTTGTCTTTTGGTCTATTTGGTTGTGGAATAAATGCATCAACAGCATCCATTAATGCAAGAATTGGTTTTTCTCCAAGCTCAACATCACCTTCGATTGCTTTTAAAGCTGATCCTTTAATGATTGGAGTTTTGTCCCCTGGATAACCGTAAGAAGTTAGGAGTTCTCTGATTTCCATTTCAACAAGATCTAAAAGTTCTTTGTCGTTGACAGTGTCGACTTTATTTAAAAAAACAACTAGAGCAGGGACTCCAACTTGTCTTGCTAAAAGAATATGTTCTCTTGTTTGTGGCATTGGACCATCAGCTGCATTCACAACTAATATAGCACCATCCATCTGAGCGGCACCTGTGATCATGTTTTTTACATAGTCAGCGTGTCCTGGACAATCTACGTGTGCATAGTGACGTTTGCCTGTTTCGTATTCAACGTGAGCTGTAGAAATAGTAATACCCCTTGCTTTTTCTTCAGGTGTTTTATCTATCTGATCGTAAGCAACAAATTTTGCTCCACCAGTTTTTGCAAGAACTTTTGTGATCGCGGCTGTTAAAGTTGTTTTACCATGATCGACGTGACCAATAGTACCAATATTACAATGTGGTTTCGTTCTTTGAAATTTTTCCTTAGACATTTACTTTTTCTACACCTCTCAGTTTATTATTAATTTTATTCTGGAGCGGGTGAAGAGAATCGAACTCTCACAACCAGCTTGGAAGGCTGGAGTTCTACCATTGAACTACACCCGCGTAACCAAACCTTACTCCTAATTTTATTTTGTTGCCAACAATTCTTTTTTCTAACACTCCCTCTTGGTGGAGGGGGAAGGATTCGAACCTTCGTAGGCCGGAGCCAACGGTTTTACAGACCGTCACCTTTAACCACTCGGTCACCCCTCCAATTTTTCACAAAACGACGGAGGTTTTGTTTTGAGTGGCTTTCAAGTGTTCTAAAAAAGAAAAATTTTACAACACAACTTCACAACCACACTATTGCGATTTAGAAGCTTAAAATTAGGCGGAATATAATTAGTGAGCCATATTAATGCAATACATTTTTAACTCAAATTGAGGTAGTTATAATCAATAAATCAATGAAAACTGGCTCATTTTGGATAGGTGGCAAGCATGCAGTTTTATCTGCCATCAAAAACCCTAAAAGAAAAATAAATAAGCTTATTGTTACTCAAGATAATGAGAAAGATTTTAATGCCAAAAATTTTAACAAAAAAATTTTAATCGAAATTAAAGACAAAAAAGAGATAGATAAAATTTTTATTAGTGAGAATATAGTTCATCAAGGAGTTGCTGCTGAAATAGAAAGCATTCCAGTAATTGAGTTAAAGGAATATTTAAAAAAAAACAATTCGCGAAATACTTTAGTGATACTTGATGATATCACAGATCAAAGAAATATAGGATCTATTATAAGATCATGTAGTGCTTTTAATATTGATGCAGTTATTCTTTTAGAAAAAAATTATAACTCCAAAAACAAAATGATGTACAAGAGTGCTAGCGGCGCTATGGAATTAATAGATGTTATTCCAGTATCAAATATCACCAACGCATTAGAGCTTCTTAAAAAAAATAATTATTGGATTTATGGTTTGGATGGTTATGCAAAAGAAAATATTGAAGATCAAAAATGGACAAGCCACAATGCTTTTGTTTTTGGTTCCGAAGGCGAAGGATTAAGAAGATTAGTAAAAGAAAATTGCGATCATCTTATAAAAATTCAAATTAATAAAGACATCGAAAGCTTAAATGTTTCTAATGCTGTTTCTGTAACCTTAGGTCTTTTTAGATATCTAGAGAAAAAAAATTAAAATCCAAAACTGGATTTTAAACCATCGATCACGAACTGCACTGCAAGAGATGCCAATACTAAAGCTATCAATCTAGAAAAAACATTTAATATATTCTTGCTTGTATAGTTTGCAATAAAAGCAGAAAAAATCATATGTAAAAAAGTTATAAACATAACTATCAACAGCGCAAAATAAACCATGAATAACTTTTCTGAAGAATAAGAATTAGCATTAACTAAAAGTACGGTTGAAGTTAATGCTGAAGGTCCTGCAATTAAAGGAATAGAAAGAGGAAAAATAGTTATTTCTTCTAATTTTTTTTCATGAGAAATCTTATTTGCACTATCCTCTCTTCTTAATCTCCTTTTATCGAGCAACATTTCAATTGAAATAATAAATAAAATAATTCCACCTGCAATTTTTAAAGAATTTAACGATACGCCAATCCAATTAAAAAAATACTGACCTACATACCCAAAAATAGTTAGAACCGTAAGAGCAATTAATGCTGCTTTAATAGCAATTTTATATCTCTGCTCCCTTGTTGCACCATCAGTTAATATTAAAAACAAAGGACCTACGCCCGCTGCATCAATTGCAATAAACAAAATAGCAAACGAATTAAAAAAAACAGCACTCATTAAAAAAATAAATAAATGTTTTGCATACTATTAATACTGGCGGGAGTGACGGGACTCGAACCCGCGGCCTCCTGCGTGACAGGCAGGCGCTCTAACCAAGCTGAGCTACACCCCCTAAAACAAAGTGATGCAGTCTAAATTATGCTGTCACCACAATTAAAGTTTTCTTAATATCTTTATATATACTTATTTATATTAAATTCTAATTATTTTTTAACAAATAAACAAAAGCCTTAACCTTATGTTTGTTATTAATATTAATGTTCGTTTCCGATCTTTTATAATTGCTGCCTTCAAATATATCTAATTTTTTCCATAAGTTTTTTAATGCGTAAGAATAAAATAAATATCCTTCAATTCTATCTCCGTTATTATCTAAAATAAGAGCGTCATAGATTTCTTTGGGTCCTAGATATATTTTTTTTACAAAACCGTAAGTAAAAGCAGTTCTCCAGGTTCCGTTAATTTTACTTAATAAAAAATTATTTTTTTCATTTGGCTTCAAACTGCCGTAAACAAATAATCTGTCCATAAAAATGGTGGGCGATGAGAGACTCGAACTCCCGACCCTCTCGGTGTAAACGAGATGCTCTACCAACTGAGCTAATCGCCCTTTTGCTTGGGAAGTTTTATATAGCAATAAAAATAGAAAGTGGAAATAATAAAAACCTAATTTATCGAGGTAAGTACTTTTTAAATGCAGTAGTTTTTGAAAAGACTCTACCTTTTAAAAGATTAAAAGTATTAATATCTTCTTTTTTGATTTTGGCACATGTAATTAAACCATACTGCTCAGAGAATTTATCATTATAAAAATTCTGTTTATCTTTATAATCATTTACGCAGTTTATTAAGTAATCTTTTGGATAAAAATACCAGATCAATAACAGTCCAATAAATACATACCAATATTTTTTAATTTTTTTCATTTTTAAATATTAACTACTACTTATTAACTAAAAATATATAAGTTAACTTTAATTATTATGATTGATTGGTCGCAAATATTTTACCTTATATTTGTTATGATGATTGCTGCTTCAGTTGCTGGCTTTATGGCTGGTCTACTTGGAGTTGGAGGAGGATTAGTAATGGTCCCTGCTCTTTACTATGCATTCACAGTTCTTGATTTTGATATAGAGACTAAAATGCATTTGGCTTTAGGAACCTCTCTTGCAATTATTATTCCTACATCAATCATGTCCACAAGAACACATATGAAGTTTAATGCTGTTGATTTTGGCCTTATTAAATCTTTTGGTATTTATATAGTCTCAGGTGTTATTGTTGGTACTTTCTTAGCTTCAAATTTAAAAACTGCAAATTTAGTTTTATTCTTTTCATTATTTGCATTTTTAGTCGGTTTATTTTTTTTAATTTTAAAATCGAAATTAGAAGAAACTGAAAGAAATATCCCAAAAATATATAAAATTATCATTGGAAGTTTTATTGGTTTTATTTCTGTTCCATTAGGTATTGGTGGTGGTTCATTATCAGTACCTTTTATGAGATTATTTGGTTATGACATGAGAAAAGCAATAGGAACATCCTCTGCAATTGGAATCTTAATAGCGATTTCAGGAACTATTAGTATGATTTTAAGTGGAGCATTATTTGCAAAAGTTAACTCCCCTCTTAGTTTTGGTTACTTTAATCTTGCTGGATTTTTAGTATTTGTACCGGTGACTATGATGATGGCACCACTTGGAGCAAAAGTTGTGCATAAAATAAGTAGAAATTTAATTACAAAAATATTTGGTATTTTTTTAATTATTATTTCACTTAGAAGTTTTATTGAGTATCTAAATATTAAATAACTTAATTAACAGGTCTTTCGTTTACAATCTCTTTGCTTTTTTGAGTCTGAGAAATATCAATTTCAACCCAATCAACAGGTGTTAAAGTTTTAGTTAAAGCAACTTTTAATACTTCATCAACTGTTTTCACTGGAATTATTTTTAAACCCTCAATTACATTTTTAGGTATTTCAGCTAAATCTTTTTCATTTTCATCAGGTATTAAGACGGTTTTAATTCCACCTCTAAGAGCTGCTAATAATTTTTCTTTTAAACCGCCAATTGGAAGAACTCTTCCTCTTAAAGTAACCTCTCCTGTCATTGCAACATCTCTCTTAACTGGAATTCCAGTTAAAGATGAAACAATTGAAGTTACCATTGCGATACCGGCCGAAGGTCCGTCTTTTGGAGTTGCTCCTTCTGGTACATGAATATGAATATCTTTCTTTTCAAATACCGGCGGAATAATTCCATATTCTATGCATCTAGATCTAACAAAAGATTTTGCGGCTTTAACTGACTCTTGCATCACTTCGCCTAATTTTCCAGTAATTTCCATTCTACCTTTTCCTGGCATAATCACAGACTCAATAGTTAATAACTCACCCCCAACTTCTGTCCAAGCAAGTCCTGTTACTATTCCTGTGCCATCTTTATTTTCAATTTCCCCATACTTAAATTTCTTAACACCAAGGTAATCGTTAAGATTTTTCTCATCAATTTTAATTGTATCTTTAGTTTTGGTAACAATGTCTTTTACACCTTTTCTTGCAAGTTTTGAAATTTCCCTTTCTAGACTTCTAACTCCTGACTCTCTTGTGTAGTATCTGATAATATCTTTTAAAGCTTCATCAGAAACAGTCCATTCACCTGCTTTCAATCCATTTTCTTTTACTTGTTTTGGTAAAAGATATTTTTTAGCTATCTCCATTTTTTCATCTTCTGTATAGCCAGAAATTCTAATCACTTCCATTCTGTCTAATAATGGACCAGGAATATTTAATGTATTAGCAGTGGTAACAAACATTACGTTAGATAAGTCATAATCTACTTCAAGATAGTGATCATTAAACGTTGTGTTCTGTTCTGGATCCAAAGCCTCTAACAACGCTGAAGAAGGGTCACCTCTATAATCATTTCCAATTTTATCAATCTCGTCTAATAAAATTAAAGGATTATTTTTTCCAGATTTTTTCATCATTTGAATTATTTTTCCAGGTAATGATCCTATATAAGTTCTTCTGTGTCCTCTAATTTCAGCTTCATCCCTAATTCCACCCAAAGACATTCTTACAAATTCTCTTCCTGTAGCTTTGGCAATAGATTTACCTAAAGAAGTTTTTCCAACTCCAGGCGCTCCTACTAAGCAAAGAATAGGACCTTTAATTTTATTAATTCTGCTTTGAACAGCTAAAAATTCTAGTATTCTATCTTTTACTTTTTCTAATCCGTAATGATCTTCATCTAAAATCTTTTTCGCATTATTAATATCTGTATTTACTTTAGAGGTTTTTCCCCAAGGCAATGATACCATCCAGTCTAAATAGTTTCTAACTACTGTAGACTCCGCTGACATCGGACTCATTGACTTTAATTTTTTTAATTCAGCAAGAGATTTTTCCTCTGCTTCTTTTGTCATTTTAGCTTTTTTAATAGCATCTTCTAAATTTTGAATTTCGTCTTTTCCGTCTTCTGTTTCACCTAATTCTTTCTGTATGGCTTTTAATTGTTCATTTAAATAATATTCTCTTTGAGTTTTTTCCATTTGATTTTTAACTCTGCCTCTAATTTTTTTTTCAACAGACAAAACTTCAATTTCACTTTCGATAAAGGTTAAAAGAGATTCTAATCTGTTTTGAACAGACAAGTTTTCTAATAATTTTTGCTTCTCGACTAAACTTATTTGAATTTGATTGGCTACTGCATCAGCAACTTTTGAAGGTTCTTTTGTATCTTTAATTGCCTCAAGTCCTTCTTCCGAAACTTTTTTTGAAACTTTAATTAATTTATCAAATTTATTTATAACCGCTTTCGATAATAACGATAAATCTTCTTTACCATGATCATCGGATAACGCTGAGCAAGAAGCTAATAAAAAATTCTTTTCTTCATTATGATATTGATTAATTTTAACCCTTTCTTTTCCTTCAACTAAAATTTTAACTGTTCCGTCTGGCAGTTTTAATAATTGTAATATTTCACCTAGACACCCAACTCCATAAATTTCATTATCTTTTGGGTCATCAACGTCATGACTTTTTTGAGCTGCAAGAATAATTTTCTTATATTTATCCATAACGCTGTTTAGGGCGTTGATAGACTTCTCCCTTCCTACAAAAAGAGGAACTACCATTCCTGGAAAAACAACGATATCTCTTAAAGGCAATACTGGGTATTGGCTCTGATTAGCGTTTTTTAGGTCTTTAGTGTCCATAAATTATGAATAACAATAGTTAAGTTTATAACAAGATTTAGTCTATATGGGGACGTTTAAAGTTATTTCAACTGTGAATAACTAGCCTATTTTACTCTCTTTATTGTTAGGAATGCTTGAGGTTGTGGCTTGATTGTTTTTCTTTGAGTAAGTAAGCAATGGTTTTATCTTTCCATCAACAACATCTTTATTAATTACAACTTCGCTAATATTAGATTGTGAAGGAAGTTCAAACATTGTCTCAAGTAAAATATCCTCTAAAATCGATCTAAGACCTCGAGCACCTGTCTTTCTAATCAAGGCTTTTTTAGCAATAGCTGACAGAGAGTCTTTCGTAAAGGTAAGTTTAGCTCCTTCAATTTCAAAAAGCTTAGCATACTGTTTAAGTAGAGCGTTCTTTGGTTCTTGTAGTATTTTAATTAAAGCATCTTCATTTAGATCTTCTAAAGTTGCTACAATTGGAAGCCTTCCTATAAACTCTGGAATTAACCCAAACTTTAATAAATCTTCTGGTTCTAAGTCTTTTAATATTTGACCAGTACTTTTGTTGTCGTGCTCTCTAATTGTCGCTCCAAATCCCATTGCAGTGCCTTTGCTTCTTACTGATACAATCTTCTCAAGCCCACCAAAAGCTCCACCGCAGATAAATAAGATATTAGTAGTGTTAACTTGTAAAAATTCTTGTTGTGGATGTTTTCTTCCACCTTGTGGAGGGACGCTAGCAACTGTTCCTTCCATAATTTTTAAAAGGGCTTGCTGAACACCTTCGCCAGAAACATCTCTTGTAATAGAGGGATTTTCAGTTTTTCTGCTAATTTTATCAACCTCATCTATATAAACAATTCCTCTTTGAGCTTTTTCAACGTTATAATCTGCAGCTTGCAATAATTTCAAAATAATATTTTCCACATCTTCTCCAACATAACCGGCCTCTGTTAAAGTAGTGGCATCGGCCATAGTAAATGGAACATCTAGAATTTTTGCAAGCGTTTGAGCTAATAATGTTTTTCCGCAACCAGTCGGGCCGATAAGCAGTACGTTAGATTTTGAAATCTCAACATCTTTACTACTCTTAGAATCTTGGTTTAACCTTTTGTAATGATTGTGCACAGCAACTGATAAAACTTTTTTTGCTTTATCTTGACCAATAACGTACTCGTCTAAAACTTTACAAATTTCTTTAGGAGTTGGAACTCCGGCATCATCCTTAACAAAATTGCTTTTGTTTTCTTCTTTGATGATGTCCATACAAAGCTCAACGCACTCATCACATATAAAAACTGTTGGACCGGCTATAAGCTTTCTAACTTCATGCTGACTTTTTCCGCAGAAGGAACAATAAAGTGTGTTTTTATTATCTTTAGCCATGTTTAAAATGATCGAATCAGTTAGATTTTATAAAACAATGACTTGGTTCTAAAAGCAAGTCTAAGTTGAATCTAAACTATATATTACTTGTAAATTGTGGATATATTTTAATTAATCTACTTTTTTTTCTACCACTTTATCAATTATTCCAAAATCTTTAGCTTCCTCAGGGCTCATAAACTTGTCTCTCTCTAAAGCTTCTTGAATGGCTTTTAAGTCTTTGCCTGTGTGTTTAGAATAAATTTCATTAAGACGTTTTTTTACGTAAGAAATTTCATTTGCATGAATTTGAATATCGGTAGCCTGTCCTTGAAATCCTGCGGACGGTTGATGAACCATTATACGAGCATTTGGCAAAGAAAATCTACTTCCTTTCTCTCCTGCGGCAAGCAAGAATGACCCCATTGACGCTGCCTGCCCAATACAAATTGTCGAAACTGGAGATTTTACATACTGCATGGTGTCATAAATTCCAAGCCCATCAGTAACTACGCCTCCTGGGCTATTAATATATAAAAAAATTTCTTTCTTTGGATTCTCAGATTCTAAGAAAAGTAATTGAGCACAAACTAAACTTGCTACATGAGAATTTACTGGGCCTACTAAAAAAATAATTCGTTCCTTTAAAAGTCTTGAATAAATATCATAGGCTCTTTCTCCTCTGCTAGTCTGTTCAACTACCATTGGAATAAGAGTATTCATTTGAATATCAAACTGATCTTTCATAGAGAATCAGATTCTACAGGCTTTGTTTATTTTTTACTAATCTTTTTTGAAGATTTTGATTTATCCTCTAATTTTGTCTCTTTTTGGGATTTATCATCACTGCTCTTTGCTGACTTGGCTGATGATTTAGACTTAAGGTTTGACGACAAATCTTTTACGAGCTCTTCTAATTCTTTCTTATTAATTTCTTTAACAGTAAGTTTTGCTTTAGATTTAACTAACTCGACAATTTTATCTTCGTAAATTGGTCCTCTTAATCTTGTAATTTCAGAAGGATTTTTTTGGTAGTACTCTCTAATTTGTTTTTCTTGCCCTGGATACATACTCATTTGTTTTTGGAGTTCTTGTTGCAACTCTTGTGTTGTTACCTGAACTTTATAATCTTCTCCTATTTGATTTAAAACCAAAGCCAATTTAACTCTTCGTTCTGAAATATCTAAAACTTCATCTTCTTCTTCTTTAGTAAGTTTTATATCTGAATGATCATGCCCATGTTTATGATCATCATGAGGCTCATCTTTATGAGCTTTTTCATGAATAAAGCTATGCCTAACTATTTCTTGTTCATTTTTAACCATATCTTCCGGCAAATCAAATTTACAATTTTTATCAAGATAATCTAAGATTTCTTTTCTAACTATTGTTTCTGTAACTGAAGATTGTTCTCTAGATAATTGTTTCTCTAATAAAACTTTTAAATCATTTAAATCTTTTGCTCCTAAATTTTTCGCAAATTGGTCATCAATATTTACAGCTTCTGATTTTTTCAATTCTAAAATATTGCAGTTAAACATTGCATTTTTATTTGCTAATTCTTTATTTGGGTAATTTTCTGGCAAATTAATTTTAACATTAACCTTTTCGCCCGCTTTACACATTAGTAATTGCTCATCAAAACCTTTAATAAAAAGTTCTTTTCCTAAAATAATTTGAACCTTTTCACCCTTATTTCCTTCAAAAGCCTTACCATTAACTGTGGCTTCAAAATCAAATACTACTAAATCACCCTTAACAGATGTTTCGTTATCTTTTTTATTAACATATTTCTTTTGACCCTCTGCTAATAAATTAATTCTGTCGTCTAGATCTTTTTTTTCAATTTTTAATTTATAGTTAGTAAGAGCTATTTTTTCTAATTCGATCTTTTTTATTTCTGGAGTTTTTTCTACAGAAATTGTGTATTCTAAATCTTTATCCTCTCCGGAAGATTTAATCTCAATTTTTGGTTGACCGGCCGGTTTAATTTTATTTTCATTTAAAGCTTGGAAGGTATTGTCTTGTAAAATCTTTTCCACAACTTCTCCATATAAAGCTTGTCCAAATTGTTTTTTTAATAAATCAATTGGGGCTTTTCCAGGTCGAAAGCCTTTAATACTAACTGTCTTCTGCAACTCAACAGTTCTCTCTTCTATCTTTTTATCAATCTCTTGTTTTTTAACTAAAACATTAAGATTGATCTTTAGACCTTTTGATTCAGATACTGTTACTTTCATATGCAACATGGTGCGGGAGAAAGGACTTGAACCTTCACATCTTTCGATACCAGTTCCTAAGACTGGCGTGTCTACCGTTCCACCACTCCCGCTCTAATATTAATTAAAATTCAAGTGGCGAATATAGCTACATTATTAAATCCTTTCTAGGATTTATTTAAGAAAACGACATTCAAAAGGATAGTATTTGCTTATATAAAACATGGCTAAATTATAATTTGATAACTAAGCAGTTCTTTATAAAAACAAAACAGAATTAATTATATTTTTTATCTAGGTGCTCTAATGTATCTGGCAAATTCTTAATTATATCTTCCGCTATCAATCCTTTCTTTATCATTCTTGCAGCAAAAGAATGTATCCATACTCCTGCACAAGCACCATTAAATGATGACATTTTATTTTTACCAATGAGACTCGTTATTATTCCACTCAGAACATCTCCTGAGCCAACAACCGCTAACTCTTCAGTTGAAATTGTATTAATACAAACCTTTCCATCTGGCGATGCAATAATTGTGTCTGGACCCTTGAAGACCACTATACAGTTTGCTTTTTTTGCTGCTTCTGTAGTTCTTTCGATTTTATTCTTAATATCTTTTAAATTTGGAAAAATTCTATTAAACTCACCTTCATGAGGTGTAATAATTTTATCTTCATTTAAAATAGAATATAACTGCTTAGGATTCTTACTAAAAGAAGTTATTGCATCAGCGTCTATGACCGCATAATTAATATACTTTGAAATTAATTTAACATTCTCCACTGTTTCTAGATTAACACCTGCCCCAGGACCAATAAGAAATGAAGTTATTAAAGAATTCTTTAAAAAATTTTTAAATTCTTTTTGAGAATTAATTTCAACTTTTAATAATGAAAAAAATCTTTGATTGTATTTGTCAATGGTACTCTTTTTAGCGACAATAGTTACCGCTCCTGCTCCGCAACGAATAGCTGCATTTGATGACAATAATGAAGCACCTATGTAATTTTTTAAAGATCCGTAAATAAAAACTCTGCCCCTAGAATATTTATGAGAGTTATATTTTTTCCAAGGAAACTTTTTAATCCATAACTTTGGATCATTCTCAGTAATCTTATTATTTATAAATTTATTAAGTGATTTTCTTATTCCGATATCTAAAATTTTTATCAATCCAGAAAAATGAACTCCAGGAAACAGTAGATGACCTACTTTTTTACAATGAAGAGCTAAGGTTATGTTCGCCTTAATAGCTTCACCCATTATGTTTCCAGTATCAGCGTTAATTCCCGTTGGTATATCTATTGAAATAACAAAAGTTTTTTTATTGTTAATTAATCTAATTAAATTTTTGATATTTGAGTTTATATTTTTATTTAAACCTATTCCAAAAACACAATCTATAATTACAGGGTTGGTTTTCTTTTTAAGTTCTTTTTTTAAATCTTTTAAATTATAGATTTTACAATTAAGCTGTTTAAATGCTTTGTAATTGTCATTTTTCTTATTTTTTATTGAATGAACTAGAAAAATTTTAACTTTATAGTCTTTATTTATAAGTCTATGTCCGATTATAAAACCATCTCCCCCATTATTGCCGGGACCACAAACAATAAATAATTCTTTATTCTTAGAAATCTTATTTGATATGTAGTCTGCGCATTTTTCTCCTGCAGATTGCATTAAAGAAAATGAATTTTTTCTTAATTTAAATTCTTTTTGTTCAATAACTCTAATTTCTGATGAGTTTAAAATCATTCTTCTAAAATCAATCTACAGTTTAATTTTCAATATTACTATTATGCATATCTGGCATAACTAAAATACAATGGAATTTATTGATTGTAGTTATACTACCTCTACAATAAAAAAATAAACAAGTTTAATAAATAAAGGAGAAATTAATGAGTGCTGCAACAGACATACTAAAAATAATTAAAGAAAAAGAAATCGAGTTTGTAGATTTAAGATTTACGGATCCTAGAGGAAAACTTCAACACATGACTCAGGACTTAACAACTATTGATGAAGACTTTTTAAACGATGGAACTTTTTTTGATGGATCATCTATTGCTGGATGGAAAGCAATTAATGAATCCGACATGATCTTAAAACCAGATTTATCTAGAACCTTTGTTGATCCTTTCACTTCACATAATACATTAGTTATATTTTGCG
>Ga0304728_1001184_pt1 | contig 19004 bp, 29 predicted proteins | sample C_130625_MF_Meta_FD_190476 | JGI IMG/M metagenome (GOLD analysis project Ga0304728, IMG submission 190476) | Freshwater microbial communities from Lake Croche, Canada to study carbon cycling - C_130625_MF_MetaG (v2) (version 2) | ecosystem: Environmental > Aquatic > Freshwater > Lake | place... | reverse complement strand
AAGAAATCCTCCAATGAACTTTCTTCTTGTGTCTTCCAACCCAGTGGTTCAATTACAATTTGTAGTGCGTCCAAGAATACCTTCTCAAACATCTTGTCATAATCTATGTATGATTCCATTTTAAACTCTTTTGGAAGAACCTGAGGGAATGCAATCACATCTTCGTTAAAAGGATTAGGTGTACGAGCATACACAAACTTAATCTTATCTCCATCACGGATTGGTTGATACTTCTTATCGATACCCAAACGCTTGCAGTGATGATTGAACAACAATGAACCACGAACATGGATTGGTGTACCCTTTGTATAAATTGGAGAGCCTGCATACTGCTTCAATCCATTCACACCTCTCGGGAAAGCAATCTCTTGAATCGGTAATTTGTCAAACTCTTTTCTAAACTCCATAACATATGTATGAAGATCTTTTTGATCACCTGCGAGGATAACCTGAAGCGAATCACGCAACTTTGTGCGAATAACGGCAGGTGTAGATGACTTGACCATCTCAAGACCCATAACTTTGATCTTAGGTTTCGCAAACTGCACTCCTTCTGAGTTGTGAACATTAATGACATATCGTTTCTTGGCAGTCCAGATGGCTTTGTCCGCAAGAACTTCTCGCTTCATAACCATCTTCTGACTATATGCATTCATGTAATCTGATAGTTCGGTGTAGCCTTGATCAATGAATGGTTGGAAAACATCTTCGCAGATCTTATCCATATACTTAATTTTCTGCTCAGTGTTCTTACCTTCGCAAACTTTCTCGATTAGATGTTCAAGTGTAAGATAGATTGAATCAGTGTCAATGGCAATAACGAAATCTTTACCCTCTGTCTTGAGAGTCTTGTTGAGGAATGCATTCAACTTGTTTGCCATCCAACGAATGGATAGTTGACCAGAAGTTGTAATACCTTCAGCCATTCTAATATCGAAATAACGGAAGTACTGATTACCCATCGCACCATAAGCAGAGTTAAGAGCAATCTTCATTGCCATCTGCAGGTTGTTCAATCGACTAATATCTTTTAGCAGGTGAACCTTTGTCTTGTCGTTTTGGTATTCTTGTTCAATCCTCAACATCTGTTTCTTAAACTTGGAACGATTCATATACATCTCTTCCATCAACTCAGGCATAAACCCTTTGATGTCTTTGCGATATGTCCAACCATTTGCAGTCATGGCAAGGTCTCTGCGCTTGAGATAGTCTGTATCAATCTCTTTATTAAGTAACTTGTCAACAGTCACTGATAACTTCTCGGATGTCAGAGTTTCTGGACTGATGTTATACTGCATAATCAAGTGAGGATAAAGACTGTTCAAGTCAAAGGAAACAACCCACTTGTGCATACCAATCATTGGATCTTTAACATAAGCACCTTCGAATTGAGCATCTTTACCAGAGTATGCCTTTGTTGGAATCACAATACCTTTCTTGCGCAGGTGATTGTAAATGATAGTGTCCCACATACGAACCTGAGAATAAACATCTTCAGGATTAATCTTCGCATTGTATGCCATGGTCAGGTGCAACTCAAGCAAACGCATCTTGTCTTCTAGTTTGTCAACCAACTCCACGTCATGAATGTTATACTCAACAAAGTCTGTCCAGTGGTTTGTATAGAAATCTTTAAAGTCATTTCCTGGATTTTCTTTCTTAGTATCATCTAGTTCTTCACCAGCAATGTAATCCAAACGATATGACTCTTGCTTTGTATATGTATATTTCTTGTAAAGTTCAAGATAGTCCAGCTGAGAAATACCTAGAATATCATAGTGAATCTCTTCGTTACCTTTGATGAATGTCTTGCGCTGATTAACATAACCCCATGGACTAATCTTATTAGCAAATGTATCACCCAACTCTCGCTGAATACGATGAATCAAATAAACATTATCGAAGAAGTCTGTGTTCCAACCAGTGATGACATCTGGATAATTACCCTGCCACCAAATCATAAACTCTTTGAGCATCTGTTGTTCGTCACGACAGTTGACCATCGTTACATCTGGACGAGTAGATTTATACTCACCATACTTTGTTTGAGCAAAGGTAACAATCTTCTTGGACTGAAGATCCTTGATAGTGATTAGCAGAACTTCTTCATTGGCAGACTTGATATCTGGGAATCCATTCTCAGTTTCAGTCTCAATGTCAATGGTGTAAACTTTAATCTGTTCCATATCCCAGTTGATATCGTCTTCGTAAGTGTCACTGATGTATTGATATGCGTAATTGGTATTACCATAAACAGGGAACCCCTCAACACCATCATAGCGTTTGATGAAGTCTCGAGTCTCACGAATACCTCCAGGTTTTATTTCATCAACAAATGTATCTTCCAGAGTCTTCCATTTTGATTCGACTTTAGAAGTGACAAAAAGCGTAGGATAGAAATCTATCTTACGCTGATATGCTCTGCCATTTTGATACCCTCTAACGAGGATCTTGTCGCCTATTGCAGCGACACTGGTATAAAATTCCATTAAACTTGTTTTCCATATAGCAACATCATTGCGTCAAGTGCGCAGTCGTGAACAGGATGGTGCTTGATAACTTCGTGTCGTTTGAAAAGAGGATGCTCTACTTCTACATAGCCATTCGTGGTTCCAAACATAATGTCAATCGCAGTTCTGACATCTCTCCATACATTATACCCTGTAATCTCTTGCAAGGCAAATTTAACAGCAAGCGAATCAATTGCCATCTGGTCTAATGAACCTCGTGCCCACATAGTTTGTTTATCGGCATTTGGGAATTGTTTCATGTAATCATAAAACTTTTGCATTCCATTTTCCACATTCATGTCTTCACGAGATGGATCAAGAGAAGTCTTACGAACATATTCGTGTTGACCCTTCCACCAATCAAGTGTAGACTTAGAAGATGAACGACCAACTGATAATTGTTCTTTGACATCAAACTTTACAAAGCATGCATTGTCTAACAAGTCTTGATAGGTTGGTCGTTTCTCTGGATCAAAGTGAACCATAGCTGCAGAAAGAACCACACAGTTGGATTCTACTCCCAGCGTTTCCACATCGAACATGAACATTAGAATCCTCTGCCTTGTCCCTCTTTGGTGAAGAATGCATTAATCTTTTGGTCTTTAGTCCAACCATTAGTATAATCATTATCTTCATCACAAAGAGCCAATGCTTCATCTTCAGTCATAACACGATGGCTAGTAATAACTTCTTGAAGTGCCAACTGAGAAAACTCTTTGGCATCTTCCATTGTTACATCATCCATGGCATACTCAGGATTAGTTGCTGGTGCTTCGACCATGTAACGCATACGATAAGACATAATTGCTTCGACCAATACCCATACCGAACCTTGTTTCAGTTTAGTTGGTTTCTCCAACTCTTCAATACGAGCAGTCAATACGCTAACAGCAGTATTGAAATGACCAGTACCCTCACTGTAAGGATCGTAACGATCAAGCAAAACTTGTCGTTCTTGTTTCAACATGTCAATATATTCTTTAGTCATCATTATAACCTTTTATTGCTAACGCTTTGTTTAAAGATTTCTGCGCATGACGCAGACCGAATTCCATCTCATTCTTTTGTGCTTTCAATACATCTATCTCACGATAGTTCTTTTGACACTGGTCATATAACTCTGTCGTGTCTTTCTTAAGTTTTTCAACCCAAGCATTTACTTTATGAATTGTTACCCATGTTCCATCTGCTAGTTTAGTATGTCCATCACGAATACGAAATTCGTCAGTCCATCTTTCATTTAATTTGTAACTTGGCATCGATTCAAACAAAAACAATTCTTGTTGTTGTAGTTTCTGTAGGAGAACATCAAAGTTCTTTTCCATATTTTCTTTACCGTAAAACATTATTCTTCTTCCTCATCTTCATCAGACTGATAGACTTCTTCTTTACCAACCATTGCTGCATGAATATCGCAGAGAGTTGTATGCCAACCATCGGTGTATGTTTTTCCTGGAGCACCACACATTTCACATGTACGATAACTCATAGACTCTGCAAAACTAATATAGTTGTAATGTTTATCAGTTGCAGCCTGAACATAGAATCGAAGTCCACCGAACTTTTCTTTCACCTGAACCGCAACTGGAACTTTAAGAGTTTCTTCATCAAGTTTAGTCTTTGCTTCATCAAGTGCTTCTTGTGTTACTGTTTTTGTCCCATAAAGAACATTACCAATACCAACTTCTGCGAGATGATCATAACGACTTTTTGCACCACGATATTCAGAAGTCAACATACCGCAAAGAGTATCGATGATGTTGTACCATCCATCGCCACAATCAAATCCCCAACACATGGCTGTGTTCTGCATGTTCTCATGACGATCTTTAAAGATCAATGGATATCCTGCACAGAGTGCTTCGTCTAATTCTTTTCTCACGATAATTCCCTACTCATTTGTACCTGCCACCACTTATACAAGTCCTCATATGCTTTAAGCACTTCATCGGGTAACTTACTACCCTTAGCAATTTCTGCTTCAATTGCTCTTCCAAGTGCACGAGCCAATCTAATTTCTTCAATATCAAACATATCAACTCCAAGTCCTATGGTCTTCTGCTACATGCTCAAGTCCATCGTATTCGTGGATGTGCCACTTGACATCATCTGGAATTTCCACGATGGCAATATCTGCTGCCCAACTGTTTGCTTCTTTACCCATCTCTTCAATCACTGCGATCAAATCTGGATCTGCACGATCTTGAGTCATGTCATAATCACTTAGGTAGTGTTCATCAACACCAGCATAACCTGCATCATAATAAGATCCACCGATGAATGAACGACCTTCTTCTGGTTCAACTCTATCGAATGCGATACCCTTACGATCCAATAACTTCTCAAACGCTACATTTGAGATACCGAATCCACCAAAACATCTATTAATTGCTACTTTCATTTTATTACCTTTGAATTATCTGCAACATCTTTGTCATCACGCAGTTCAATGAACACTGGGAGGAACAGAGATTCTTCTCCAGTTTTGTTCTTGATCCTAGCATTATACTTCACTGCCACGATTTTGTCAACTAAATTTTCTTTCCAATATTGCTTTCGTTGTGCATCATTGAAACCAGATCCTACATTTACCTTTACAATTCCATCTGCTGATTCGCAGATAATTGCACCTAGCATACCTACTGCTTTACCCTTACCTTCTTCGACTGCAACAATCTTCAGATCGCATTCTAATTCACCTTTGAATTTAATCTGAGTTTTGCTACGCTTGTCTTCCCATTCACCACCACCATCTTTAAGAATGATACCTTCATATCCATCTGCAAGATAGCCTTGGAAAATCTCTTGTGCTTCATCCAAAGTTTGTACGATGGTAGATGTCACAGTCCAAATCTTTTTACCATCTGACTTTTGTTTATCTACAATTGCTTGTAAAGTAGAGAATCGTTTTGAGTATGGAGTCAAACAATGTCCATCAACGAATGCTACATATGGAATCAAATCCCAAACAGTTGCATGAACCAGTGCTGCTTGTTCTGCAGAGATTGTTCCCTTGTTTGCTTTGTTAAGGATACCATTACCAGTCTGACGATCTGCAAACTGATGTTCATCCTCAAGCATTACAAGTAGTTCACCATCAAAAACACAATCAATAGAACCAGCAAGAGAAATAAACTCTTGCTCCAAATTGCCAAGTAATAAAATCTCTTTGCCATTTCTACTCCTAAATTCGCACTTGCCATCACGGACAATTGCATTGAATCTCATGCCATCCATCTTCATTTGAGCATAGGCTGGGAATTTAATCTTGTCAACTAACTTCTGTTCGAATGGACTACATAACATACATGGGTATTCAGGAATCAAACCAGACCAAACTTTGTTGGCAGTTGATACATCAACACCACACTTCAAATCTTTTGCTATAATTCTCTCTAATACTTTAGCATCATCGGCTGATACGGATGAAAGAAGCATACGGAGATATTCAATTGCTGCATTACCAGTAACAACTCTTTCTTTCAAGTCATACAATGCAAGCATGGCTTGAGTAAGACTTGTTTGATGTTTGTCTGTGGTGTACTCAGGAATCTTTCGTTGATAGAATTGAGTAAATGGATCCAGTGCTAGCCGAATAACCTCACGCAGAGTTTCGTTATCGCTTTGTGCGTTTAATTGGTCGATTTTGAAATTGCGTGAGGCATTTTCAGCAAGACTGTTTAAGAATTCATTTATGTTCATTCAATACTCCATCAATATGTTTACACTTACCATGATATTTAAAACCGATGCAACTACAATACATGCCATGCTCTGACTTCTCTACAGTATAGACATGGTCTTTTGTACCTTTGACTTCCCAAATCTGATGAGTTGGCTCTTGTCCTTTGAAGTACATGTTGCGTTTGATAACTTTGAATTTACGATATCGAGTATCAAATCGAATTGGATTCTTGAACATCATAAAGTCTTTGGGATTATTCTTCTTGAAGTAACCAAAGATTTTGTCCATGGATTCAGACATGATGTAGGTATGGTTACATGCCGTACCTACATCCCACTGAGTAATTTCTCTAGCAAGAATCATGCTACTTCCATTTCTTTGAAGTAACCATAAGGCAGACCCTGCGTGAAGCAGAAGTATTCATAGTCACCATTAACACCCTCAGCATCCATAAGCCAAGCAATGACACGCTGACGATTAGTACCAGTGTGCATAAGATTCGTAACACGATCTTCGAAGCGAACAATTGCTTGGGCTTCGCTTTCTTTGCGAGCAATTTCTTCCTGCTCGATAACACGACCCAGCACTTTGAATTCTTCTTCAAAGTATTCCAAAGACCAGCCACTGGTATCGACACCACGAGGACGAACACCATAAGCATCCTTATACATATCCCAATAGATACATTGTGCTTGCTCAATCGGTGACATTTCTTCCCATGACATCATATTAAAATTCTCCATTCAATAAAACAATTATACTACAAATTTGATTATAAGTCAACACTTAGATGCAACTCTTGCGAGGGAATCCAGTTGCAAAGCCAGAAGTTCCAGTGGAACCAGATCTTGTAACTTTACCAGACATCAGTTGTTTTGGTGCTTTGCGTGGTTTTACAACTTCAATACTTCCACCCCTTTTCAAAAACAACTTCAATTGTTTTTCGGTTTCAGCACGGATCTCAGATTTTGATTTATAGAACATAATATATTTTCCTTTCAGTTTAAAATTAAGGGCAACCAGATTCTTCCCATTGGATTCGCTCTTCCATCATTTCTGACATGATGAACTTTGCAATATTGATGTTTTTGCGAGCCTGATCCATTGCTTGGTCATGACCAAAAGTCATCAATTCTTGCGCATCAGAAAGAACACCCATGGCAACCATTTCTAAACCAGACAAACGAGCACTGGCAGATTTCATGTATTGTTCACGAATTTGTTCTTGGGATATACCGTAACATTTGCTTTCGAATTCAGTCATTTTTCAGTTCCTTTTCAACTTTCTAAGACTATATTATACAGCAGTTTGCAATTAAAGACAACAACTAAATTTAATAACCTTACGAGTCTGAGGGGATTAGAAACCCTTGTAGATACAGGGGTTTAGAATGCGAAAAACCCCCTACGAGAGAGGGTTTGGAGGGAGGTAGAACCGAGTCTACTAAGGGTTACAGACCGACTAAAGCAGACGCTGGAGCGATCTCTATCCCTGAACCGAATAATCGGTTATATTCGTTGATCATTTTAGCCGATGGAGTGCCTTCAGTAGCGATGCTCTGGCTGAATAATTTCACTTTACCTTCAGCATAAGGCATGTATGGCATCAATGCTAAACCAACACCATCTTTTGTTTGTTGCATGAGGATAGTTGCTGGTGCTTCTAATGTATATCCTAATCCTGTAACTTCTGCTTTACCAATTAGTTCTTCACCACTAATCAATTTGAATACTTTAATCTCTGTCATTTCAATCCTCTATAACAAGTCGTTCAATAAAATCTGCTGCATGATTTTGGTCAGTAAAATAATTTACCACTGTTCTAAAATCATAACAATTTTGGGCAACTACCAGTATCTGTCTGTTCTTAAAGACAGAAATTTTAAGAACCCATTCGCCTCTGCGCACGGCAACGAATGAGATCATGTTGGGAGATAGTTTTGCTTTCATACAAGTATTTAGGGAGAGCCGAAACTCTCCCTAACTTGTACGATCACTTATAGTGTTTGGTAATCTTCTTTACCTACACCACACTCTGGACATTCAAAGTCAGCAGGAAGTTCATCCCACTTACCTTCAGTTTCCTCATCATGTACATGACCACAGACTATGCATACATATTCCATCACAGACCTCCTAGTACTTGTTTATAAGCATTGGCATGACGCTCTTCTACTTTCTTCAAAGCAGCAAAACGCTTTTCAGCCTTTGCAAGAATTGCAGAGAATTGCTTGGCATGCTCTTTTGATTCAGCGATTTGCTCTTGCATTTCTTTCTGCACTTCTAACTTACCTTCAGCCACAGCGATGGTTTCAAACTGAGGATACATTTCTGTAAACTCATAAGTCTCTCCATCAATTGCTTTCTGTAAACATTCCTTAGTGGATGGCTTACCGATTAACAATTCAAGATGACCCCATGCATGTTTAATCTCTTGGTCAGCAGTATGTTCAAAGTGTTTTGCAACATCTTCGAATCCTTCTTCACGAGCGATCTTAGCGAAATAACGATACTTGATATGAGCCATTGATTCGCCAGCCAATGCACTCTCAAGATTTTTTAATGTTGCGGACATAATATTCTCACTTTGTTTTATCATTTGGATTTGCTGGCACTTTGCCATTTACCCAATCCCAATCATCATCGGTCATAGGTATCCATTGAGTCATAGAAACCTCGCTCTATTATCATAAAAGTAACGAGTCCAATGTTCTACATCTGCAGCACTGGTTGGACGTTTACTATTAATGAATTGTTCAAGAGCAGATTGTTCTCTTGGAAGGGTAAAGAAATTCTTTATTAGATCTAGAAAATTCATCTTCCGATCCCCCTTGTGATTGCTTCTGCTCTCGCCTTGCGTGCTTCAACAAGTGCTTCAATCATTGCACTGAAGAATTTTTTACAGAGTTTCAGCAGCTTTTTCATATGCGTCTTCCTGTAAAAAAGATTTCTGTCCCTTAGTTTTAACTGGAACTTTCTTTGCTTTCTTTTCTTCTGGGATTAATTGATCAAGAGCGATCTTTAATACACCATTGAAAAGTTCAGCATCCTTAACTTCATACTGGTCACCGATTGCCCATGCACGAGTAAACGCACGATTAGCAATACCTTTGAACAAGTAATCAGTACCCTCTGGTTCCACAGACTCAGAGTTACCCTTAACGATTAGTTTACCACCATCGATAGTAATGTCGATTTCGTGTTGTGCAAAACCTGCTACAGCGATTTCAATCGTGTATGTATTACCGTTCTTGCGAACATTGAATGGAGGATAGTTAGGGATATTCTTAGTGAGGTCGTCATGCAATGCTTGCATCTTTGAGAATTGCTCATCAAAGCCAACAAAAACTTTATCAAAGTCTTTGAAGTGTTCACCAAAAATTGTGGGGATGAATTGTCTTACCATTTGTGTTTCTCCTATTAAGCGAGTTAAATTAAAATTGATACCCCGAAGGCATATCATTTGTGCTGGTTACTAGTTCCAGCGACAGCTTAACGTACTGTCAGCTTTACCAACGATTCGTAACTTAGTGGTCCTAAGGTGAATTCTTTACTTACTATTTATACAGCAGGTGTTGCTGGTGCTTCTGGCTGTGGCAATTGTGGAATTGCCTGTGCTTGAATTTTATTGATCAACGCTGCAATTTGATCGAATGGGTGTTTACCCAAAGATGCTAGAATTGCGTTTGCTTCATCAAGTGTCAATTCAAGTTTAATAGTAGGTTGTTGTGCTTGCTCAGTCATAATTACTCCATTGTTTAAGATTATTTAGTTTTTTTACCAATATTATATTTAGGAACAAGTTCCCATTGTTCTTTCTCTTTATAAGAAACTACCTTAATCTGAGAAAGTGATGCTTTCTGGTCTGCTTGTGTATTATTTAGTATCTTTAAAAGATCCCAATCTTGAAGCAAACCAGCAATCGCATTTCTGCGCTCGATATCACCTGAAGTGATATTCGATTCTTTACCATCTAGTGCAAATAATTCTTTGAAGTGCACGATGAAGTATCTACCTTGCTTATGTAAAATATGGCAAGATTGATACAATGTGTTTTCTTTTCTAGAAGCGATCCCAATCCGAGTCAGTGTCTCACGAACCTTTAGGAAATTGTCTGGTTCAGGTAATGTCACTTCAAGCATCGACTCATGAGTCCAGTCGTAATAAATCAATTCGACAGTCATTATTTTCCACCTTTGTATAATTTTTCTTTTATCATAACTAATTGATCCTCAGACAGAACGCTAAGTGCTTCCACTGCTTTCTCATCAGAATAACCAAAGTATTCTTTCACAAGTCGAATCGATTCTGTTTCGGCATCTTTTTTGTGCCATTTACTGAACCTTTTCTTCTTGGAGATACTATTTAGTAAAAAAGAAAATTGCCAGTCCTCTGGAATACCTGCATTACGATTCATCTCGTTTGCATAAAGGACTGTATCGGGGAAATAAGATAACCCTCTATTAATAAGGAATGGTTTATAATCCTTACTTGCTAGTGGGTCTTCGAATAGGTCTTTCTTGGTTGTGTTAATTGCGTTAATAAAATCAAAAGGTGTCATGAGTGAAACCCAGTTTGGGAGAGTACACTTTCTGAACATCCGAAAGATTTTCCTGGATATCGTTTTCTAAGATTAGTTTCAACTTCATCTTTAGAAGAACCTTGTGCCATAAACTCATGTGTTTCTTTATCGTAAACATAGAACATATCATTATGTTTCTCGATATTAATCTGAACAACACCCTCTTCAACTTGATGTTGACCAGATTCTTGCAAATACTCGATAAACTTTTCTGTTACTTTTTTAGCATGCTCTTCTCGTGCTCGCCATCCAGCAACTGCTCCACCGATCCATATGACAAATGTATATACTACTAAAAGAATAAGTTCCATATTACCCTCATTTGAATTTACAATTAGCCATAACTTCTGTAAGTGCTGCCATAATATTTAGTTCATGGTCAGCTACAAATGCAGCTTTGTATTGGTAATCGGCTAGTGTTAAAACGAGTTGAGGAATACTATTGGGATCCATATTTGCAGATGCAGTATCATACAATTCACGGAACAAACTTGTGGTATCGGCATCAGTTTGTTTGGCAACCCACTTACGCACTTCGGTAAAGTTCTTATCCTTGAGCAACTTGACCAAGTCTTTGAAAGACTCTTCTGACATATTAAGAAGAATCCCAGAGTCAATCTTACCAGATACTGAATAGCGTTGAAGTTCGTTTAGAATCCTACGATAGTCTGGGAAGTGTTTTGTGATTAGTTCGGCAACTACTTTAGGATCGAATGCAATATTCTCTTGTTTAAGAATCTGAACTGCTCGCTTGAAAAAAGCTGCAGCGATCTCTTGTTTGTCTTTAGAATCAATCTTGAATTCAATCACAGCACAACGAGAGTGAAGTGGTTCAATGATACGATTCTTAAAGTTACATGTAAAGATGAAACGACAATTACCAGAGAATTCTTCAATGAACGATCTCAATGCAGGTTGAACCGATTGAGCATTCATGTAGTCTGCTTCGTCAACGATAACGACTTTCTTGGCATCAGTAAGAGATACGGTAGAAGCAAATCCTTTAATTGTAGTTCTTAGAACATCAATTGAACGACCTTCATCAGATCCGTTTACAAGAATATACTCAGCACCGATCTCGTTACATAGTGCTTTGGCTACTGTAGTTTTACCTACACCTGCTGTTCCTGAAAATAAGAATGAGGGTAGTTCACCTTGTGTGATGTATTGTTTAAATGTATCTTTAAGTGTTTGTGGTAGTACACAATCATCAATCTTCTGTGGTCGATACTTTTCTACCCACAAGAATTGGTCTTCACGACTATCAATCATAATAACTCCATAACAAAAATAAGAGAGGAATTATACCCTCTCTAAAATCAAAAATCAAATGTAGAATCTGCTTCAACAGCTACGTAATATACTAAGTCATTATTAGGAGATTTAAAACGAGAGATCTTCTTGCTGGAAATGCTAACATCGTAATCTCCAGGAAGCATCTTTAAGTTTTCTACTTTCAGATTTACTTTGAAAGTCTTATCAGTATCGCCAACTGGTTCGCTGTAAGAGTTACCAGAAGCATTCTTCTTGTCACCAACCACTGCAGTAATCTTGCTACCATCACCAACGATTGATACATCGGCTGCACGCAGGACTGAAGAAGTTTTCTTAACCATATCCAACATGCTTGAAGTCATACGAAAGTTAATCTCTGCTTCAGGAAATGTAATTGCTTTCTGAGGAGCAGTTAAATTTGATGCATCGGCTGCAAAGAATTTAATATTCATGCTACCTTGTTTGATTGAGACATACTTGTCTTGGAAGTCCAACTCTGGATCTTCGAACAAAGACATCGCACCTAGAAACTCATTGAGATCATAGATGGCAAAGTCAGGGAATGTTTCTGTCACTGTGGCATCTGCCATGACATTCTTCTGTCCTGAGATTGTTGCTAGTTTATTACCTTGTTTCAACAGAAGATTGCTGTTGATGCCAGCAAAGTTCTTGATTAGGTTTACGGTTTCTTTAGATAGTTTCATTTAGTTTCCTTTTCAAATTGTACATTACTATGTATAAAACATTATACTTCAAAACGATCTACTTGTCAAGTTTATTTTTCTCGACAGAATAGTATACATCATGTTCATACAAGAACATCAGGCAACACATTGCATGTGCCAAGTGATTCTTACCAGTTTCGGGATCGTTTTGCTCTCCCTCTTTCCATGCCCAAAGATGCCTTTGCATTGCGTCAAAGTATCTACGTTTTGAGTCAGGAACATTCTTCCAATTATTTGGCTCATACTTCTCCGCACCAAATGTTAGAATTTCTACAGTCGCTTTTAATGCGAGTGGTGGAAGTAAACCATATTGTAGTTTACCTCCATCGAATTTACGCCCACCTGTGGTGGCATTTTGGGATTTCTTTACATCTTCTTTAGTTGCCATATTTCTCTCCAAATGAATGCACAAATGAGCACTCCGAAGAATGCCCATTCATAACTCACTTAGTTAGGCTGTACGAGTAAATACAGTAGAACCAGCAACACGATTAGCCAAAGCAACCATTGCACGAGTTGGACGACCGATGCGGTATTTAACCACTTCAGAACCATTCACAACTGCTGGGTTTGAGTAAACACAGTAACCTTGCTCACGCAGATTACGGATTGTGCTTGCAGGATGTGCAATACCGAAAGAGGACTTGATCTGCTTAGCAGTAAAAGTCTTACCCTTTTGTAGATGCGTCAATAGCAATTCTTGTTTAGACATAATATCTCCATAATTAACAACCATCAAATGAAAAAAATCATCTGGGGCGATGGCAGTACCCCAGATGACAGGTAAACTCTAATTAGACTGTGATGCCATTCTCACGAAGGATCGCATTGAAGTCTTCTGCGTCATCGTTGAAATCAGCAGACTCATCAACAATCTTTTGAAGACGAGACATTTCCATCTTATCTTCTGCAACTACTTTCTTAGTAGGTGCTTTGACTTTAACAGTCTTGGCTTTAGCAAGTTTCGCAACTTTGGCTTTAGCCTTTGCTACTTTTGGAGTATTCTTCTCAGCCAATTCTTTGGCATAAGCAGACAACTCGACATCAGTAGGAATCGGCAACTGGTATACACCACGCTCGACTTTATTTTTATTGAACAACCAATTTGGGTATCCAATCTTTTCACCCTTCGCACCAGTACGTTGGTCACGAATAGTGTAATAAATTGCAGCACATTCCTTCAGAGTGATCTGAGGATCTTTCTTGTACTGTTTGTTGGACTCGATTACAGCCACAACAAAACGCTTTTGAGACAACGACAAGTTTGCAAATTTCAACATAATATATTTCCTTTTAAAGTTTCACAAAAATTTCTAACTAACAGATACTATTATACTACAATTCCCAATTAAAGGCAAGTTTTTTGTAATAACCCTACAAAGTTGCAGGGATTACTAAAGTATTACTTTTTAGAAAGGAACCTCGTCCTCCACCTTTGGTGTCTCTACAGATGTAACGACCACTTCAGGTTGTGGGTTTGCAACTTTATCGAACAAGTCGATGAATGCAGATTTTGTTGCAGCATCGAAACGATTGCAACACAACTCAACTGCTTTCTGATGATTCTTGAAAATCGCAAAGGCACGAACAATATGGATCATACGACGAGTCGTAATTGTTTCATCCACACCACCATCCTCGAAAGTACGACGAATTGCTTCAGCCCACTTCACGAGTGTCTCTGCAAACTCGGCATCTAAACAGCCATAAGTTTCCATGAGATTCTTAATAATCTTAACTTCGATTTTAGCATTTGGGTATTCCTGTTCGAATGTAACAGCGAATCGCTCCAAGAATGCTTCGTTCAAAACATTGGTACCAATATAACGACCATCGTCTGAACCCTTACCCTTAGTATTGGCAGTGGCAAAGATGTTGAATCCTTCAGCTGGAACAATCATCTCATTCTTGAGTTTGAAGTAATATGGTTTACCCTCAAGAATCGGTTGCAAACATAACAAGGTGTTTGCTGAACCTGCATCGATCTCGTCAAGCAGCAGTGCAGTACCACTGCGCATTGCAATAAGAACTGGACCCTCAACTACTTCCACATTACCATCTTCCAATGTTTTGGAACCGATAAGTTGTTCTTCGTCTGTCATCATGTTTAAGTTCACACGAATTAATGGACGCTTATGTTTTGCACAAATCTGTTCAACCATCGTAGACTTGCCATTCCCAGTTGGACCAGAAATATATGCAGGATAAAAGATACCAGACTTGATAATATTTTCTAAATCAGCGTAGTTGCCAAATGGAACAAAGTTAGGATCTTTCTTTGGGATCAACGCTGAGATATCAGAGTAATCCACCTTAAATGATTCTTGTTTCACAGGTTGTGCTTTCAGTGCAGTGTTTCCAATAACAGGGGTTGCACCACCATCAATAGCGTACAAACCACGACCAACTTTATTCTTCATAAGCCAAAGAGGATACTTCTCTGTCTTCAATGCTCTCATAACATTCAAAAGTTCTGGACGACTAACAGTGCCTTTAGTTGCAGTGTCAGGGTACATTTCTTTCATCTTTGATTCAAACGAATCACGGAACTGGTTATCAGTTTTTGCCATCACATTCTCCATAATAAAAACTACACTTTCACAAATTCATAACGACTATTATACTGTAATTAACAATAAAAGTCAACACTTATTTTGCCTTGTAGATACAAGGGTCTTAGGCTACCAATCCAACGAATCGGTTGAGTAGGACTCGGGAAGTCTTCTTTACATTGAGGAATTTACCGAAATTCTTTGCAATCGCTTTTGCATTTGCATCGGCTTTCACATCCATTTCACCCTCTTGGATCTTGGTTGAAGATTGCGGAATCAAAAACAACTCATCACGACCAGTGTTCTTCACTGATGCAAACCCATGTGCTCTGAATTCTTTCTTCCAAGTTTCAACTAATGCATAAAAGTCGCCACGATAGTCAGGTAAATTTGACTGTGCAACACCACGCAAATCACGACCACGATTCTGACAGATATGGAATCCAACCATGGTAACATTGTAACGATCTTTGATCATTCGAAGAATCATCTCAGTTTGATTACCAGACAAGCGACCAATTTCGTAAGTCTTCTGTGTAACTTCATCTTTGATAAAGTTCTTGATCTTGATTCGTTTGTAAACACCATCAACAATTTCAGTGCGAGTATCATCGAAACGACCAGATGAATACGTATTCAATGAACCACCCTCACCATCAGTTAGAGTGATGAAAGTTGTTTTCTCAATATTATTGTTCTTGATAAATGTACCCAAAGTTTTGTAACAATATACCAATGCTTCGTTCAGTGGAGTGCCACCAGTGTTGTAGCCATCATTCCAAAAGAAACGATAATCAAGGATACGACGAGACATTGAATTGAATTCGCTGGTAGTCATTTTGCTATTAAAGAATTCTAACAAGTGGAACCTGTCGGCACAGTCGATCAAATTGTTTGGCTCTCGTCTTTCAGATCTCCAAGCATTGTATGCTTCACGTTCTGCATTTGTTTCAGCTACATGCCCATTATAGTCAGTGGTAAATGCAAAGACACGATATGGAATCTGAACACGATTACAGAACATAGCCAGATTGATAACTTGTTTCATGGTATCTTTCAATACATCATTCATTGAACCAGACCAGTCAACAAGAAGTACCATACCATGATTCTTACCTTGTGGCAAAGAAGTCACACGCTTGAACAAATCATCTTGCAATTTGTATGCATAAACTTTCTTCATGTCCAGTGAGCCAATCTTTGATACCATTGCACGCTTGTGTAGTTGAGCAGACTTCTTCATCTCGAATTCTTTTACGAGATAGTTCACAGTGCGGATTGATTCGGTTTTAAATTGCACAAAATCTGAATCTTCTGCAGCATGGAAAGCAGTTCGTTGTTCTTCACTCATGTTACGAGTGCGATAGTCAATCATTTCTGGACTATCAACTGACCACTTCTCAGGTGATTTGGTTTCATTAAGAATCTGTTTGTAACCAATGACTGGGTCTTTATAGTAGTCTGTGTCAAATTTCCAGTATCTGTATTCAGTAGAATCATCAGCAAGGTCTTCCAATTTGTTTTGGAATGCTCTTTCTGTTTTAGATTCTAGGTCATCACCTAACTCTGACTTGTCGTCATTTTGTAAAGTAGATTGTTTATTCTTTTTAGATGGTTTCAGATCATCGTCGTTATCATCATTTTGTTCATCAAAATCATCATCAGCATTGATATCAAAGTCACCATCAAATGGATCTTCGTCTTCTTCATCGTCACTATCTTCAGCGTCTTCAAATTGTTGTTGTTGCTTGCGTTCCTCGGCAACTTGTTTAGAATATGCATAGATATCGTTTGCCAATGCAATGATTTCATCGATTGTCTCAGTTCGTTCAGCACGATTCACAAATGTCTTTTCGTCAGGTGTGAATGTTACACCACACTGGAAACCAGCCTTAAAGTAAAGATTGATTTTGTCAATGAGTAAAAGTTCGTCAAAGTCTTGAATTTGTTTCGTGCCAAAGAAGTCACGATCATTGAGTTGCTTGTATCCTTCGTTCATGCGTTTGCGCAATCCTGGATACTTGCGTTTGATAAGTTTCTCGATACGAACATCTTCTAAGACGTTCATGTATGAGTGTAACTTAGGGTATAGTTTTAGTGGTTCAATATATGTACCATCAGTGTAAAGGGCATGACCCACTTCGTGACCAACTAACATATCTTCAATTTCGGGAGTCATATCTTTCCACATCGGCAGAGTCAGGATACGACTCTTGATGTCAAAAGATGCAGTGCGAGTTCTGGCACGAATCACTGAAAGATTTTCAGTTGCCAGTAATTTTGCGGAGAGATCAGTTGCTTTCATTTCCATTATTTATTCTCCAAATGCTAATTCAAATTCATGTTTTGTTAGTAGTGCTTCAATTTCTGCACGATTCGCCAATTTTACAGGAAGTATTTCTACAATGTCAAGAACATCTTCATATCCGTAATCAGCGCACAAACAAGCCAACTCAAAGTCATCGAAACCACTCCATTGATTTTGCATAGTTTTCTCCATAATATAACGACTATTATACACCAGTCATTAATTAAAGACAACATTTATTTTTACCCCGAATCTACAGGGCTTGGAGAGAAGTGACTACTTACTTAGTTGCAATAATGGAAAAATCATTGCGTTTTTCGAACCTAATGACGGATCTGAACTTGTCAAACAACTGATCACCCTTGTGGGAAATAACAAAGATGTTTGTGTTCTCTCCGAATTGATTCATTAGATTAAGGAAGTAATCTGTTCCTGCTGTGTCCAAAGATGAATCGAAGATCTCATCCAACAACAGTAGGTTTGTATTGACGGAGTTCTTCATTTTTGCAATCTGTCTCCATGTGAATAGAATTGCTAAATCTATCCTCATTTTTTCACCCTCACTAAATGAAGCATAGGTAAAGTCATCTCTGAATCTAGACTTAACTGATTCGTTGAATGCTTCGTCTAGTTCAAAGTGAATGTAAGCATCCATTGCTTGGAGATACTTGTTGATCAACTTATTCATGATAGGTAGATACTCACGAATGATTGCTGTCTTGATACCAGTATCTTTTAATAGGATATTGGCGACTTCTTCAAGATTACGCTGTTCATTTAGAGTTGTCTTAGTATGAATCTTAACAATTGCTTCAGTGGCAAGTTCTTTTAACTTGGCTTTCTCTTCATCGATATTTGTTGTATCAGTTTTTGCGCTTTCGATTTCAGCCTGCATCTCTTTAACTTGTTTATTGAGTAAGGTGATCGTAGAGTTTCGTGTAGATAGTTCAATATTTTTGCTGGTAATCTCTGATTGGATTTTAGTAATCTGAGATAGTTTCGCATTAAGATTGGAGAGGATTCCTTCGAGTTCACTGATCTTTGTGTTGTTGTCCAGCAACTTATCATTAAGATCTTTGACGATCGATTCTTTGTATTCTTCTGCAATATCTTGGTTGCACGATGGGCAAACATCATGTTCACTAAAGAACTCTGTGTTGTGCTCACAAGTTTCGATTTTCTGGAGTAACTTGGACTTGATTGACTTGGCTTTGTCGATATCTTCAGCAACAGTTTCCTTGTCATTGATGCTTGCTTTAAGAGTATTGATCTCCGAAAGGATAGATTCGATCTCGCCCTCAGCAGATAAAATCTCAGCATTGTTTGCAGTAATTTTTGTGGCGATACTTTCGATGGCACTACTCTTC
>Ga0304728_1001182_pt1 | contig 19025 bp, 15 predicted proteins | sample C_130625_MF_Meta_FD_190476 | JGI IMG/M metagenome (GOLD analysis project Ga0304728, IMG submission 190476) | Freshwater microbial communities from Lake Croche, Canada to study carbon cycling - C_130625_MF_MetaG (v2) (version 2) | ecosystem: Environmental > Aquatic > Freshwater > Lake | place... | reverse complement strand
GATCTAACCCGGCGCTGCCCAGAGGGTGTACTCGTATCGAAGTTCCTGAATGCCCTTCCAACTTCTGACGTAGGTCGATTGCCCGCCCACTTTGTAGGTCGTCTTTTCAAAGAGTTTGTTGACGGCAGCAACTCGAGCCTTGGTCACGAAGGTCTTGTCCGCCGCCTTCAGCAACGTCGAACCCGCATCGGCACCTTCGATTGTTCCGGCCTTCAACAAATCGGCGGCACGGTTGAGGCTCTTTGCATTCTTGGCGATGAAGACCGTTCCCAACTTCGCTGCGTCGTCTCCAGCGCCCAGCGCTTTGGCCGATTTCACGGCCTTCGTCCACTGGGTACGCCCGCCGATACCTCCGAGCACACCGCTCATAAGTGCGGAGATACCCATTTGCTTGAGCGAGAACTCGGTCTCTGTCTTCTCGAGTCCGTAGCGCTCCCACAAATAGATCGCGGCATACGAAGCAGCGCCAATCACAGCATTGATGGCTGCAGCCACCATGAAGCCCGCTGCAGGTGTAGCGAAGATCGAAACAACAAGTGAAACGACACCGACAACAATTGTCGGCAGCCAATCAGTGAACGACTCACCGGACGGATCGGAGATGTTGACTGGATCCTGGTTGGCGTAGTCATAGGCATTCGCGCCGCCCCCAACTTTGGGGTCGAGCTGGATGAAGCGGCCAAGCGCAGGAACATAAACGCGCGCACCCATCATCACGTAGGCGGTCTTCAGCGCTTGGGTTTCATTACCTGTCGAGGCCTGCCACGAAAGATTTGGTGTCGTCGGGTCGGTCGGGCCTGGTTCGGTAAGCAACTGACCAAATGGGTCGTACACCTGCACCGCACCCATCTGCACGCCCGCATCATCGGTTGTGAAGAATCGATCTCCGTCGATGCTCGAGAATTCCCATCGACTTGCTCCGCCAACCAACGACCGCATGAACATTGCTCCACCGGGAAGCGCAACTACTTGTGATTGAGGGCTGCCATCAGCATTGAGCATCACGCCATTAAGGCCGTACTTGATTGTCCCGGCATCGGCGCCGCCGGTAGTGGTTTTCGACATGATGCTGCCGGTGACGCCGCGCTCGTAGGCAATCGTTACCGATCCGTCAGTTGCACCGATCAATCGATCCACAGCGTCGTAGGTAAATGTGTCGGGGCCAACTTTGGTTGCGTTGCCACGTTTGTCGTACGTGATGCCATCGGATGCCGACGGATCGGTCGTCGCCGTGAGCTGATCAGCACCGTTATACGTATAGGAGTAATCGCCCGTCACTGCGCCGTCGGTGAGAACCTTTTGCGAGGTGCGATTGGAGTTCGCGTCGAAGGTGTAGCTCCAGGACTTCGACGAGGGGATCAGTCCTGCTGATGCAGTCGCATTTGAAAGATGGCCAGCTTTGTCGTGAACGAAACTCATCGCCGTTGTTTTCCCACCAGCGGTGAACGACGTGCCGGAAACGTTGTTGGCTGCAGAGATCTGGAGTGTGGTGGCCCACGACTGACCGTTTGGGCCAACCCACGACATCGCGTTCAACCTGTTGGCGATGTCGTAGCCGTTGGAAACGGATACTCCGTTGCCGTATGCGATCGAATTTGAGGTTCCATCTGGGTTCATCGTGAGAGTCGCGACAACCCGACCATCAACTGAAACTGACTGGAGCCATCCCCGAGAGTCGTACACATTGCTCAAAACCGTCGGCGCTGCACCGGGCGCTGTTGTCGTAACCGACGCAACTTCGCCCGTTCGCGTGTCGTACGTCGTCAACGACTGAATGCCATATCGATCGGTGCCCAACACGGGACGGCCAAGAAGATCAACCTCGGCCTTCGCCGTTGAAATGTCTGCGCCAATGGTCGTCGTGGTTTGTGCAAGGAGTGGGTTGCCATCGACCGCGTAGATGGTTTCCTCAAACATCTTCTGACCCATGCCAATAAGTTCGACCTTGGTTTGTCGACCGGCCTTGTCATAGGTCGTGCAAATCGTTCCACCATCGCTCAGCGCAAGCGCAACGGTGCGCCCAGCACCGTCAACCCACTGCGTACTCGACGGTCCGTCCCCAGGCATCGTTGTCTTCTTCGCTGCGCCACCTTGATTGGATGAAGATGCACCGGGGCACGCTGACTTCGCACTTTCCTTATCGCCCCAATACGAGAACGAGAACGAGTTTCCGCCAGGAGCTGTCGACGAAATCTGTCGGCCCCAGCCGCCCTTGCCGTTCTTTCCCGATTCGTACGCAAGTGACGTCTTGGCGTTGGCCTGCGTCGTGCGCGATGTCACCAGACCCGTTGCAGGGTTTTCGTAGGTGGTCTTCGAAACGCTCTCGACGTTTGCGTTCTGCACCGTTGGGTCGATGACCTTCGTGGTCGTCGCGTAGCCGTACTGAGGACGAAGACGATCAGTCGGGATTGAACCACCCGAACCAGCATCGGGGCCGCTCCACAGAATGTCCATGGATGCTTGCGACTGCGGACTCGAAACATCAATGCGAATCGACTGGAAACCGGGCTGCAGATCCAGATCGTTGCAACCGCCATTGGTGCAAAGAACATTGTTGACGCGCAATGTTGCAAGCGAATTGTTCGAGGTGAACGAATACTTGCCCGCGGTGTCGATGCGCAGGCCACCCGTCATCACCGCAGCCCATTCACCCTTGTTTCCCGCAGGCGATGACGGCCAGTTCACGGTGAGCGATGGCGAAGGTACCCCATCGACCTTTGGCCCCATTTCCTGAACACCGTTCACACCAAGATCTGTTGTCGACGGCCAGTAGGTGACATCGAGACCTTTCATCTCGAGACCGTCGGATGCAACTTCGTAGCTCTTGTCGTACTCACGAAGCGAGGCTTGTGATTCAGCGATGGAACCCTTCGTGGGGCCACGAGTTTCGACAAGCTGTCCGTTCTCGTACCGCCGTGTCGAAACGAGACCGGTGAAGTCGGTTTCAACCAGCAACTGACCAGAGGGGAAGTCCCAAACGCGCCGTGCTTCCTGGCCAGCGGAGTTGGTGAGAATCGTCGGGAAGAACGTGGTCGGGTCGTAGACCACAGTTGCAACGACACCACCGAAACACGAATCGGTAGCAGTTGTGTATTGCGAGGTCTCGTAGTTGTACGAACGAATACAACGTGTTGCGCCTGCCGCAGATGCACCCTCGGTAAGTGAAGCGACTTTTCCTTGAGCGGTGTACGTCGCCTTTGTCCAGAACTGCGAATCCTCCGCGCCGATCACATTCGAAGCGGCAGCACTTGCAACGAGCGGCGAACGAACTGTTGCAATGTGCCCAACATCGTCATAGGCGAGATCTGTCACGAGTGCGCCGTTGCCGCCGGCTTCGGGATAATCAACAAGGCGACCAATACTTGGTTCGCCACTCTTTGTGGCAACGTAGAAAATTGCAGAGGTCGAGTTATCCCAGAACTTGACCTGGCACAACATCCCCGTTGGGGCGGCAACGAAACCCGCTACTGGCTTGGGGCAATCACCGCCGCCATAAACGAACTCAATCTTGCGACCCGAAACCGGATCAGAAACAGTTTGTATCCGACCGTCAGTTGAGGTTTGACCAAGAACAGGTTTATCGCCTGCGTTCACGCTGATGAGATCGGCAAACGTTCCATCGGCATTTGGTCGGAAAACTGAGGTGGTGTCTTTGGTAGTGACGGTGTAGTCACCAGATGCATCTCGCAAAAGAACTGGAGACAAACCGTTGGTGTTCACGGTACCGCCCGAAAGCTGCACAGGAATGAACGAACCGGCCGCCCCTTCGCGATAGGCAGAAACAATTCCGTTGTCAGCGATAAGGCTCACGCTTTTGTCGCCGTTGAACTGAATGCGTTGGAACTGACTTGACGATGCCGCCTGCAGGCGCCAACCAGCGGGAACGCCGGGCATTGGTCTATTTGATCCCTGGAAGGAAAGTCCGAAGCCAACTTTTCCGGGGATGGCCGCCATCGAATGCGAGGACCACCCAAACGAGGATTCGCCCGAAGAAAGACTTACCGAAAGTCCGCCGACCGAATCCGACTCTTGCGCGTCGGTCATCTGCACATCAACCTGGAATGTGCCACCTACGGCTTCTTGGCCCGGACTTTGGGCCGTCCATGTGTAGACACGACCTTGCTGCAAACCTGCCGCCACTGGAATTCGCGATGTCGTGCCGGTTTCTTTGTATTCGCGCGGACCAAAGCCACTTTGACCATCGCTCAAATCGTCGAGCACGAATGTCCACGCGCCAGATTTTCCCGGAACGACAAGCGTGGGCGAAAGCGACGTCGCAACCCACGTTGATGGAGTGATTTGCGATCCGTAATACGCCGGAATCAACTGACCTCCGCCACTCGCAGCGGGAAGTGCAGCCAAGGTGGTTGGGTCACCAGCGCTTCCCGATGCGCCGCGATTTGCTGAAGGTTTCGACGAGCACGCACTCGCTAGTAAGGCAAGCGTGAGCGCGATCGAAAGAACAGCAATAGCGGGACGGTGGAGCATGGACGTTGCAAACGTCGAATCAGAAATTCTTGACGTTGATGGTGACGATGCGGTCTGTATCCGAATCGTTCATCGTGGGCGTATCGCACTTGATCGTGACAGCAGCGGTACGTGAATTCACGACGCACTGCGACTGATTCACCCACTTATTTTCGACGTACGCCAACTTCACCGTGATGTCGACAGGAATGCATGTTGGCTCTGCCATAGATCCGGTCGGCTTATAGTCGACGCAATACGAAGCCGTCCACGACTGCTCTTCGTTCGAATTCGTTGACCGATACCCGCCGATAAAGGCCTGACCACCAGTCGAGATTGAATTCACGTTTCCTTGCGCATCAGGATCAAGAAGGAAACCACGCCCGGGCGATGCTGGCGTGCTCAATGTCATCGGTGAACCTGAGTTGTTGTTGATGGTAATGCGCATTGGCTTCGTGACGAACGTATAGCGAGGACGCATTTCCTTCCCATCGCTTTGGAAAGAACCCCTATCGATTGAGCAGCCAATAAACGAACCCTGAGTGTCACAATCTCCCTTGTTTGAACCTGACGATGGATTGGAGAAGTAGGGCTGCGCAGCCGTTTGTTGAAGCGAGAAAGGCGCTGAGGAACTCGCCACAAAGATGCGGTTAGTTGCACCCTGCCAAATCAAGTTGGGCATGAACTGCATCGCAGCAAGGCCGGTGAACGGATTGGGGGTAAGGGATCGCCACCCGTACTTGTTTCCTAAACCTTCAGTTCGAATGTCTCCGTAGTAACCGGTTTCGTCCACGCAGACGTCGGTCTTGCCGCTGCAGAACGCCCGCGTGACGGTGAGGGGAGCTTTTTCATCCAACTTGTTTGGCGCTGAGAACGTTTTGGTTTCGTTCTGAAGAACGAAACACGTGACGATGTTTCGCACATATTGGAAACCTGAGTCGCCATCGCTGTCTCGAGGCGGAGCGCAGAACTCGTTGAGATCAGATTCAGACAGCGATGCTGCCGATGCGCCAGCAGCACTCCGATTACTCGGGGACGAGCTTGAACAGGCCGAAGCCAAGAGAGCGATACCGAACGCAACGACAATGGCGCGAGGAAGGAAACGTTTCTTCATGGGTCGGGACCCTAGCAGAGGGTCCACGACGTTGACATGTCTGGCGAGCACTGAACTCACCGTCGCCCTCTAGCGAGCTCAGCCCCGGCGGGCCAGCAGTTCTTCTGCGATCTGCACAGCGTTGAGGGCCGCTCCCTTGCGGAGATTGTCGCCGGAAAGGAACAGCGAAAGCCCATGCTCCACCGTGCGGTCGGTACGGATGCGACCCACAAAGGTCGGATCGACGCCGGCAGCCATCAGCGGGGTCGGGATATCAGCTAGCTCCACGCCCGAGGCTTTCACCAAGAGGCGACGCGCATCTTCAGGGGTAATGGCGTTGTTGAAAGCGGCGGAGATCGAAAGCGAATGGCCGGTGAAGACAGGCACGCGCACACATGTTGCGGTGACCTCAAGATCGGGAAGCTCAAGAATCTTGCGCGATTCGTTGCGAAGCTTTTGTTCTTCGTCGGTTTCGCCGCGACCGTCGTCAACCAATTTCCCGCAGAAGGGAATCACGTTGTACGCAATCGGTGCAGCGAACTTCTCGGGAATCGGCATTTCGATTGCCGTTCCCGACATCGTGAGCGCCGGAGCACCTTCGCCGATCTTGCGAATCTGCTCGTCGAGTTCTGCCGTTCCGGCAAGTCCGCCACCAGATACTGCTTGGAACGTGGTCACCGTCAGCGCCCGCAAGCCAGCTTCGATATCAAGCGGCTTGAGCACTGGCATTGCGACCATCGTCGTGCAATTGGGGTTCGCCACGATGTTCTTCGGAATCGAATCGAGTGCATGTGCATTGACCTCGGGCACCACAAGCGGCACGTCGGGATCCATACGCCAGGCCGACGAATTGTCGACAACGATCGCACCCGACTCGGCAACCCGCGGCGCCAGCGCCAAAGCAGTTCCGCCACCCGCCGAGAACAACACAATGTCGAGGCCGGAGTAGTCAGCGGCCTCGGCATCTTCGATCTCAATTTCGCCATCGGCCCAAGGCAGACGACGACCAGCCGAACGAGCCGACGCAAATAAACGAAGTTGAGAAACAGGGAACTGGCGTTCGGCAAGGACAGCGCGCATGACGCCACCCACCTGACCAGTTGCTCCGACGATACCTATACGCATAAGGGGAGAAACCCTAGCGGTCACCCCCAGAGCGACCACCAATGAGTTTCGAACTCGCCGCCGAAGCCCCGAAACAGAGCCTCAAACCTCGGTTTGTCGTCAGTCGACGTACACGGGACCATCGGCCAGGCCGAAGGCATCGTGCAAGGCCACAACGGCTCGTTCGACATCGGCCTCGGCGACAACACAACTCACACGAATCGCCGATGTGGCGATCATCTCGATGTTGATGTTGTTTGCCGCAAGGGTCTCGAACACCGTTGCCGCGACCCCAGGGTGTGACTTCATACCCGCACCAACAACACTCACGCGCGCAATCGCGGGATCGCCATTGACGCGCGTCGCACCGATGTCACCGGTGTGCTGTTCACAAATCGCAATTGCGGCATCAAGCTCGCTGTGAGGAACGGTGAAGGAAATGTCGGTAACGCCGTGATCGGAAGTGTTCTGCACGATGAGATCGACATTGATGTTGGCATCGGCAAGCGCTCGGAACATCAGGGCCGCGATACCAGGACGGTCGGCGACACCACCGATCGTGACTTTTGCTTCATCGGCATCGTGCACAACTGCAGAAACGATTGCCTGTTCCATGGTGTCGTCCTCCTTGGTGACGATCGTTCCGGTTTCCCAAGTAAATGCAGAACGAACGTGAAGATCGACACCGTGGGTACGGGCGAACTCCACTGAACGCATCGCCGGCTTAGGACAACCGTTTGCCGTCATCTCGAGCAATTCATCGAAACTAATTTTTTCCATCTTGCGAGCGTTCGACACGATGCGCGGATCAGTCGTGAACACCCCGGTGACGTCTGTGTAGAGCTCGCAAGAATCCGCACCAAGCGCGTGAGCAAGCGCAACAGCAGTTGTGTCAGAACCGCCGCGACCAAGGAAGGTCACATTGGCTTCGGGCGAAACACCCTGCGCGCCGCCAACAACTGCAACACGGCCAGCCGCCAATGCCTCGACGACACGCGCAGGCTTGACGTCGACGATCTTGGCGTTGCGATGCGTGGAGTCCGTAAGGAACCCAGCTTGTGAACCAGTGAAAGATTCGGCCTCGATGCCCGTATCGGCGATCGCCATACAGAGCAGAGCCATCGCCTTGCGTTCGCCCGCGGTGACGAGCATGTCCATCTCGCGACCCGGACGGGTATCGGAAACTTCAGCAGCGATACGAAGTAGATCGTCAGTTTCCTTGCCCATGGCCGAAATCACGACCACGACTTGGTTTCCCTCGCGCACTGTGCGCGCCACATGGTCGGCCACGGCGCGCATGCGCTCTGGAGTGCCGACCGAGGTACCACCAAACTTTTGAACAAGGAGTGCCACAGGTCGCAACGCTACCGGCCGCCCCGACCCCGTTTCGAAACGGCCTCGGCCCCGACCCAAATCACTTGTAGGTTCTCCGACCATGGCTCGCTCATCGGATCGCCGTCAGCAACAGTTAGCCCGCCAAAAGGCGCAGACCGCAGCGACCGCTCGGCAGCGAAAGGCTCGCCGTCGCAAGCAGTTCGCTGCGGGTGGTGTTGCCGTCCTCGTCGTGCTCTCGACCCTCGGGGCCTTCCTCGGTTCAAAGAGCTCGACCACGAAACCCGCGACGACCACGACAACGGCGGTCTCAACATCATCCACGCTTCAAAAGTCGGGAATTACCCCGCCTGCCGTTGCCCCTGGCGCCACGCTCACCGGAGCAACCCCATGCCCGGCTGAAGACGGCTCATCGGCACGAACCACATCATTCGAATCCGCGCCGACCACCTGCATCGACAACACGCACTTCTACACGGCCACCATCACGACCACGAAGGGTCCGCTGACGATTCAGCTCAATCCGAAGGTGTCACCCCAAACGGTGAACACCTTTGTGGTGCTCGCTCGCTATCACTATTACGACGGACAACCAATCACCGATGTGCGCAGCCGCGCCTCCTTCACCGCTGGCATGGCGTTCAGCGGTGGCACCGCCCAGCCCGGCTTCGACATTCCCGGTGAAATCCCTGCGAAAGGAAGCGTGTTCACGCCCGGAGCACTTTCGCTGGCACCGGCTTCGGCATCAAACGGAATCGGCGGCCAATTGGTCTTCGCAACTTTCGACCAGGCTCCCGATAACAGCCAGCAGGTCACCCCACTCGGCATCATGCTCAGCGGAGACGCAACGCTTACCGCGATCAACAAACTCGCAAGCGAATCGGGAAAGCCCACCGAACTCGTCACAATCACTTCGATCTCTGTCGTCCAGAGTGGTGCCATCCCGAGCTAAGCGGTTCTCGTACGTTCGCCACAACGCCAGGCTCAACCAGCGCGATGGCCATTTGCACCGAGGGCTTGCTAGCGTCGCCGCCCGATGGGAACCGCAAAGCGTGAACGCCAAAAGGCCGGCCATCAAGCCCGCCTCAATGTTGAACGATCAATGGACCGACGCGACCAGCGCCGCCGCCGCCTCTTCTCGATCGTGGGTGCTGCCGTCATCCTCGTTGCAGCCGCAGCGTTGTTCACTGCGTTGAGCGACAACAGCTCGACCTCGACAACCGCAGCAACAACCACGACCACGCTTGCGAGCACCACCACCGTTTCGGCAGCGACGCTTCCCTCCGCTGCCGGCAAGCCGTGCGTTGCATTCAACGACACGCTCCCGCCCGGATCCCCTGAAGTACCTATGCCGGTTGGCGAAACGCCCAAATCACTTGTTGTGCAAGATCTCGTCACCGGTAGCGGCACACCTGTAGCAAAGGGCGATTCCGTCACCGTGAATTACACCGGAGTGTCCTGCTCAACCGGCAAGATCTTTGACTCGTCGTGGACGAATGGAAAGCCGGTGACATTCCCGCTCAGCCAGGTCATCACTGGTTGGTCCCAAGGACTTGTTGGCATGCAGCCGAGCGGCCGCCGCCTCCTCGTGATCCCTCCCGACCTTGGGTACGGATCAACCGGCCAAGGTGGCATCGCACCGGATGAATCTCTGGTCTTTGTTGTCGACCTCATCTCAACGGGTACGTCAGCAACGCCGGGCACTGCAGCGAACTAACGAACCTGCTGTCGTTTAGACGACGGCTTCGGGAAGCGCCGAGATGTCCGAAAGTTTTCCGTCTCGGTGAACGATCACGTTGCCCTTGCCAGCAACGCGCCAACCGCCGGTTCCGATGTCGTCGATAACTGCAGTACAGGTCGGAAGTTCAAGGAGAACAACGCCCGCTGAAGCAAGGTCAATTGTGCGTCGGACCTTGTCGGGCGACCATTCATCGCTACGCGCAATCACGGCAACACCAGGAAGTAGCCCGAGACCAACAGTGAATGCTCCACCGCGAGTGTCCACCATTGGATCGCACAGAACATCAGCTCCGGCGCCACTGCCAACGAGCGCAGCACCGCCGCGCCACGCCGAAAGAAGCGCGTCGTAGGTGGGTGTGTCTTTCAGCACCGACCGAATGTGCATTGGCGAGACGCCAGTGAGATACAAAACTTTCGCGTTCGCAACCGCAGCAATGTTGTCGGCGTCAAGCGCGTCGGTGCGCGTGTAGACGGGAACCTCGCGAACTGTCGCACCGAGTGTTGCGAACCATTCTCGTGCAGCGGTCACTGACTTCTGTGGGTTCTCATAGGCCCAACCAGTAGCGAGCAACGTCACTTCCGTTGCACCAACAGCGGCGAGAAGCTCTGCGTCGAAGGTGCAACCTTCGGAAAATTCTCCTCCACCAACAAGGGCGAGTGGTCCGGTCATTGCTGTACCTCCGGGACGGTGACGGCTCGACGCGCTCCAAGCGACACAAAGTGTCGAAGTGGGGCAACGGCGGTCGGCATAGTGAAACGTTCAATGTCGTCGTGAACAAGTGTTGTTGTTCGCACCGCAGCGGTGAGGTCGCGTCCTACATGGAAACCGCGCACCGAACGAGTCGCTGACCATGGAGCGAACCCAAGAACCCGAAGGGTGCCGGGGCGAATGACGGGCTCAACCGCAAGCAAACGTCCGCTCGGGGTCAGGAGCGCGTCGATTGCACTCATCGATGCCGCAAGGTCGGGGAAGCGAATGAGTTCGGCAACGGAGACGACAACGTCCCACTGATCGGCGGCGGACACATTTCCACTATCGATCGTGTCACCGAGAACCGCTCGGGCGCCGACATCGGAAAGGTCAAGCACTCGACCGCTCGACGCGGCCAGGGCCGCGGCATGGCGACGGCGGAGCTCACTCTCGACCGCTTTCGGGAAACGGCGCTCGCTTTCGACAATCACGGTTTTGCGGCTCGACACGTTGAGCACGCTAGTGGGGGCGCCGATCGCGGCCGCCCGGGCTGGCATTAAGCACCGAAACCTACCCAGCGGTAACCTCTGGCGCTCTCCGGGATGGCCGGTGACCAGTGAAAGAGGAATGGCTGTGGCAATCGAACGAATCGGAATCATCGGATCCGGAATCATGGGCTCGGGAATCGCCGAAGTAGCCGCCAGCACAGGCCACACCGTGGTCTTGCGCTCCCGTTCGATTGAGAGCGCCAACGCGATGCTCACCGGTCTACAGAAGTCACTTGCTCGCCAGGTCGAAAAGGGCCGTCGCGAACAGGCCGACGCCGATGCCATCGCCGCACGCGTCACCGCAACTGCCGACCTTGCTGACCTCGCCGACTGCGATCTCGTTCTTGAATCGGTCGTCGAAGATCTTGATGTGAAGATCGCGCTCTTCCGTGAACTCGATGGCATCGTCAAGGCCGACGCCATCATCGCCACGAACACCTCAACCCTTCCTGTGGTCGAAATGGCAATGGCCACGAACCGTCCCGGACAGGTGTGCGGCGTTCACTTCTTCAATCCGGCGCCAGCAATGAGCCTTGTTGAAATTGTTCGCCCAATGACCGCCGACGATGCGACTATCGCCGCCGTCACTGCCTTCGCTCAAGCCTGCGGCAAGGACCCCGTTGAGGTTGCCGATCGCGCTGGCTTCATCGTGAATGCGCTGCTCTTCCCGTATCTCAACAACGCAGTCAAGTTGCTTGAAAACGGCATCGCCTCGCGTGACGACATCGACACCGCAATGAAGGGTGGCTGCAACTTCCCGATGGGCCCGTTGCAACTTCTTGATCTTGTTGGTCTCGATACTTCGGTTGCCATCCTCGATGCGCTCTACGACGAGTTCCGCGATCCGAACTTCTCACCGGCACCGCGCCTTCGTCGCATGGTCACCGCTGGGCATCTCGGCCGGAAGTCAAGCATCGGTTTTTACGACTACCGCAAGTAAGCCGCCGTCATCATCGATGGCCGACCAGTTGTGATGCCGATCGCGCCTCCGCTTTCGCAGTGGCAATTTCCCGCGCCTACCAACGCCGACGAGAACGGTCTTGTTGGCGTTGGTGCCGATCTCGAACCAGGAACGGTGCTCGCTGCATATCGCGCGGGAATCTTTCCGATGCCGTTCGATAACGGACCAAATGTCGGGTGGTGGTCACCGGACCCTCGCGGGATCCTCCCGATTGATTCGCTACGCGTCTCTCGGTCATTGCGTCAGTCAGTCGACCGTTACGACGTCACCATTGATACCGCGTTCGATCAAGTAGTTCACGCTTGTGCGAATCCAGACCGCGATGGCGCATGGATCACTTCGGCTATCCACTCTGCATATAGCGAACTGCACAGATTGGGTTGGGCGCACTCTGTCGAAACTCGCGACCGAACAACTGGTGAACTTGTGGGAGGCCTCTACGGCATTCACATCGGTGGACTCTTCGCCGGCGAATCGATGTTCCACCATTCTCGCGATGCATCGAAGGTGGCCCTCGTCGGGCTCGTGAATCACTTACATGAAATCGGCGTGGTCCTCCTTGATGTTCAGTGGCTCACCGCCCACTTGGCCAGCCTCGGAGCGGTGGAAGTCCCCCGCACCCAGTACCTGAATCTCCTTGCCAATGCCTTGGCAATCCCTATTCGTCCCTTCACTTCCGAGGTGTCACCGTGACAAAGCAACCATCAGTGGGCGAGCATGGAGCCATGATCTCGACCCCTTCTGGAGATTCGATTCGTTCGGCCGACCGTCCTTGGATGATGCGTACCTATTCGGGGCACTCCACGGCACGCGCCTCGAACGAGCTCTATCGCACCAACTTGGCCAAGGGTCAGACCGGCCTTTCCATCGCATTCGATCTTCCGACGCAGACGGGTTACGACCCTGACGATCCGCGCTCGCGCGGCGAAGTCGGCAAGGTTGGCGTTCCCGTTGCCGAGCTCGGCCATATGCGCGAACTCCTCGAGGGCATTCCGGTCGGCGGAATGAATACCTCAATGACGATTAATGCAACAGCCGCGTGGCTGCTTGCGCTGTATGTCGCCTACGCCGCTGAGAACGGTGTCGCATCGAGCGAACTGCGCGGCACAACACAAAATGACATCGTGAAGGAGTACCTGTCGCGCGGCACGTACATCTTCCCGCCAGAACCTTCGCGTCGACTCATCGTCGACATGGTCGCATGGTGTTCAGAAAACATTCCGGCCTGGAATCCGATGAACGTGTGCAGCTACCACCTTCAAGAAGCCGGAGCGACACCGGTTCAAGAAATTGCGTTCTCTCTTGCAACGGCAATCGATGTTCTTGATGCGGTGCGCGATAGCGGTCAAGTTCCCGCCGAACGTATGCCCGCTGTCGTTGCGTCGATTTCATTCTTTGTGAACTCGGGTATTCGCTTTGTTGAAGAAGTGTGCAAGATGCGCGCCTTCACGAAAATGTGGGACGAGATCTGCCTCGAGCGTTACGGCGTCACCGATGCAAAGGCCCGCCGCTTCCGTTACGGCGTGCAGGTGAACTCGCTCGGCCTTACCGAAGCGCAGCCCGAAAACAACGTGCAGCGAATCGTGCTGGAAATGCTCGGAGTCACGCTTTCGAAAGATGCTCGTGCTCGTTCGCTGCAGCTCCCAGCTTGGAATGAAGCACTTGGTCTCCCCCGCCCTTGGGATCAGCAGTGGTCGCTGCGCATGCAGCAAGTACTCGCTTTCGAATCTGATCTCCTCGAATACGAGGACATCTTCAATGGCTCGCACGTCATCGAAGGACTTACCGATGAACTCGTCACCGCAGCTCAGGCCGAACTCGACGATGTGTTGGCGATGGGCGGAGCGTTCGCTGCCATCGAAGAATTGAAGGGGCGCCTCGTTGCGTCGAATACCGAACGCGTTCGTCGGATCGAAACGGGCGACCAGATCGTCGTAGGCGTCAACAAGTTCACCGAAGCTGCCGACTCACCCCTTTCGGGTGATGAATCAATCCTGCGGGTCGACCCCGCCGTCGAAGCACAGACCATTGCCGAGGTCGAGGCATGGCGAAGCGCACGCGACAGCGCTGCGGTCGGTGCTGCTCTCGCCGAGTTGCGCCGAGTCGCTCTCACGGACGAAAACATCATGAGCGCCACCATCGCATTGGCAGTTGCCGGCGGAACTACTGGCGAATGGGCCGGGGCACTGCGTGAGGTCTTTGGCGAATACCGAGCCCCAACCGGCGTTGCTGCCGCAGCGGGCGTCGGGACGCTTCCGGAAGACCTCCGAGCCGTCGCCGAGCGGGTCAAGACAATGGCTGGTGGTCCACCGCGATTCCTCGTCGGCAAGCCTGGCCTCGACGGTCACTCCAACGGTGCTGAACAAATCGCTGTCGCTGCACGTGATGCAGGTATGGAAGTTATCTACCAAGGCATCCGCCTCACCCCAGCGCAGATCGCAGCAGTGGCTCGCGACGAAGACGTCGATGTCGTTGGACTTTCGATTCTTTCCGGAAGCCACATGCAACTCGTTCCCGACGTTGTCGAACGACTTCGGGCCGAGGGAGTTACTTGCCCGGTGATCGTCGGCGGCATCATCCCTGAAGACGATCGACCCAAGTTGCTTGCGGCCGGTGTCGCTCGTGTCTACACGCCGAAAGACTTTGAACTTGGCAACATCATGGGTGACATCGCGTCACTTGTTGCCGAAACCCGAAGCTAAAAAGTTCAGTCTTCGAGTTCCGCGATCACATCGTCGGTATCGGCGCCAAGTTCACGAGCAGCGAAGCGAACCCCGCCTGGCGTAGCTGACAAACGAGCAATCACGTTCTGCATGGGAACGCCGTCGACTTCAATGATTGCGTCTCGTTCACGCAGATGCGGATCTTTCACGACATCGGCCATTGAATACACCGGAGCAACTGCAACTTCAGCGAGTTCTGCTTCAGCAAGGACAACGTCCTGCGATCGTTGCGACACCCATTCGCCAACGATCTCGTCAATCAGTTCACGATTCGCAACACGGTTCTCGAATCCTTCGAACCGCGGGTCATCAGGTGCACCGACGAGTGCCATCAGCCGCTGTGCAACCGATTCCGCCGTCGTTGAAATCGCGACCCACTTGCCATCGGAACACTGATAGGTATTGCGCGGTACTGAATAGGGAATGCCAGAACCCAGTCGCGGTTGTTCGTAGCCCGTCAGTGCGTTGGCAGAGAGCAGCGGACCCATCAGATGCAGCATCGACTCGAGAAGGTTGACATCGACAACCTGACCGACTCCTGAGTGCACCGCAACCATCGTGGCGAACGCCGCAACGATTGCGGTGACTTCATCGGTGAGTGCAATGGGCGGAAGCGTGGGCGCGCCGCCGGGTTCACCATTCACGTTGGCGAAGCCCGACATCGCCTCGGCCAGCGTCGCAAAGCCCGGGCGATCGCGATAGGGCCCGGTCTGTCCGAAGCCCGTTACGCGGGTGATGACCAACTTTGGATTCGTTGCGTGGAGGGCGACGGGATCGAGTCCGAGTGCTTCGAGTTTTCCGGGGCGAAAGTTCTCAACGAGCACATCGGCGGTGTCGAGCAAGCGACGGAGAACCGACAGTCCCTCTTCAGTTTTCAGGTCAAGCACAATCGTGCGCTTGCCGCGGCCGGCAATCTTCCAAAACAACGTGACGTCATCGGCGGGATCGCGCCAACCCATATCGCGAACGGTGTCGCCCTTTCCGGGACGCTCGACCTTGATGACGTCGGCACCGAAGTCAGCCAAGTGTCGGGCGCAGCCAGGACCGGCCAGAACTGTGGAGATGTCGATGACGCGCAGATCGGCGAGAGGCGGATTGGGCACGGCCGAAACGCTAACGGGCGAAGCGGCTGGTCCAATCATCTTTGGCGAGTTCGAACTCCACCCAACACGGATACGACGCGTCGAGACTGATTCTGCATACGCTTCGCCAAACCTCAGGAGAAACTATGACTCGCATCGGCTACCAAATCCCCAATTTTACCTATCCCGGAGTTGGACCAGCAGAACTTTTCAATGCAATCGCGAAGCAGGCTGCGGCCGCCGATCGATCGGGCTTCGACACGATCATGGTGATGGATCACTTTTACCAACTGCCGATGCTCGGCGAGCCTTCGAACTACATGCTCGAGTGCTACTCCACGCTTGCCGCCCTGGCACAGCACACCACGAAGGCACGCCTCGCCGCACTGGTCACCGGCAACACCTACCGAAACCCTGCCCTTCTTGCGAAGACGATCACCACCCTCGACATCGTTTCGGGCGGTCGCGCGCAACTTGGAATTGGTGCCGGATGGTTTGAACTTGAGCACGACTCACTCGGTTTCGAGTTCGGAACCTTCACCGACCGCTTCGAAAAACTCGAGGAAGCCCTGCAGATCATCCTCCCAATGTTGCGCGACGAACGACCAACCTTTTCTGGCAAGCACTATTCGGTCGACAGTGCCATCAACCAGCCGCCACCCATCAGTCGCATTCCGGTCATGGTCGGAGGCTCAGGCGAAAAGAAGACATTGCGCATGGTTGCGCAGTACGCAGACTCTGCGAACTTCACCTGCGGACTCGACGAGGTTCCTCGAAAGATGGATGCTCTCGCCGCTCATTGCGAACGTCTTGGTCGCGACCGAAACGAAATCGCTGTCAGCAAGATGGGTTTCTGCGTCATCGCACCCACGGTTGATCAGGCCTACCAAGAAGCCAAGTCCTACATGCTCGGAATGGGCATCGATCTCGATGCCGTCGACGACGCAACTCGCGAGATGATCCTCGGTCAGGTGTGGTGGGGCGGCTCAGAAGAAATCGAGGAATGGTTCGTAAAGGTCAAGGACCTTGGGCTCGATGGCGTCACAGTTTCGCTGCCAGCCAACGGCACAATCCCCGAGCGCATTGAGCAACTCGGGGAAGTGGCGACAAAGGTGTTCGGATAACGCCAGTTAGTGACGAGCAGCAGGACGGGCGCGCCGTGACGCAACCGGACGCGACCACCAGCGGCCGCTGAATCGCCAACGCGATTCGGGCGCAGCTTCCTGACCCACCATGACGCGCGGTCGCGTGACCTCGATCGCAGCAGCAATTGCCGCCGCTTCTTCGATGGTGGGTTCGGGCGTAATGCGCACGCTGGTGGACGACTCGCTCACAACGGGATGTTTCCGTGCTTGCGATGCGGAAGTTCTTCGCGCTTGGACTTGAGCATTTCAAGACCGGCGATGACCTTCATGCGGGTATCAGCGGGGTCAATGACATCGTCGATGAAACCGCGCTCGGCCGCAACGTACGGGTTCGCAAAGCGCTCGGTGTAGTCGTCGATGAGTTCCGCACGACGCTTCTCGGGATCGGCAGCATCCTGAAGTTCACGACGGTAAAGAATTTCAACGGCACCGTTGGGGCCCATAACCGCGAGTTCCGCAGACGGCCATGCGAACGCGAGGTCGGCACCGATCGACTTGGAGTTCATAACCACGTAGGCGCCGCCGTAGGCCTTGCGGGTAATGACCTGGATACGGGGAACGGTTGCTTCGCAGAAGGCGTAGAGCAACTTGGCGCCGTGGCGAATGATGCCGCCGTATTCCTGATCGACACCAGGAAGGAAACCAGGGACATCGACGAAGGTCACGAGTGGAATGTTGAATGCATCGCAGGTACGAACGAAGCGTGCGCCCTTCTCAGCAGACTCGATGTCGAGAACGCCAGCAAGCACCATCGGCTGATTGCCAACGATGCCGACGGTCTCGCCGTTGAGGCGAGCGAAACCACACACGATGGAACCGGCCCAACGCGGGAAGTACTCGAAGAAATCGCCATCGTCGACAACTGACGCGATGACCTTCTTCATGTCGTAAGGAATATTTGGACTGGCCGGCATGATGTCGATGAGTTCCGGACAACTGCGCTGCGGATCGTCGCCAGTTGGCATCGACGGAGCAGTTTCAAGGTTGTTCGACGGAAGAAACGAGAAGAGGTACTTCACGTCGTCAAGGCAGGTCTTCTCGTCGGGAGAGACGAATGTGGCCACGCCGGACTTACTGGCATGCGACTTTGCACCACCGAGTTCTTCGAGCGTGACTTCTTCACCGGTCACGGTCTTCACAACATCAGGGCCAGTGATGAACATGTGTGAGGTTTCATCGACCATGAAGATGAAGTCGGTCATGGCGGGGCTGTACACCGCGCCACCAGCGCATGGGCCGAGGATCACGGAGATCTGCGGGGTCACACCCGACGCTTGAACGTTGCGATGGAAAATGCCGCCGTAACTGGCGAGCGACACAACGCCTTCCTGAATACGAGCACCAGCGCCGTCGTTCAGCCCGATGAGTGGCGCACCAACAGAAAGGGCGAGATCCATCACCTTGTGAATCTTCTCGGCGAAGACTTCTCCAAGAGCGCCACCAAACACGGTGAAGTCCTGCGAGAACACGAAGACCTTGCGGCCATCGATGGTTCCCCAACCGGTCACAACACCATCGGTGTAGGGGCGCTCTTCGATGCCGCTTTCATGCGCACGGTGACGAGCGAGCATGTCGAGTTCGTGAAACGAACCCTCGTCGAGGAGGTAGTCAATGCGCTCGCGGGCAAGCATCTTGCCCTTTGAATGCTGACGCTCAACGGAGCGCTCTGAACCGGCATGGAGGGCTTGTTCCTTACGCTCGGCCAGTTGGGCCAGGCGCTCGGTCATTGGGTGTTCCGACATGGCGCCAACACTACCCAGCCCGGGGTTGGGGCCCGGAATGCGGGCGCTTGGGCCGGCCGCCTCCACCGATAACCGAGAATCCCGTTCGAAGGTCTAGCATTGTGATCTACGCCCGTTGTCGCCGGTCTCGGCGCAGGAAGGACACCCCATGGTGCTTGCGGAAATTCTCGGTTGGGACATCGTCATTGTTCTCGCCATCATCGCCCTGCTCTTCGGTGGCGCGAAGCTCCCGAAGCTTGCCCGGTCATTGGGTTCAGCAAAGGGTGAATTCGAGAAGGGCCTCAAGGAAGGCGCTCCCGAATCCAAGGCGACTGACACCAAGGCCACAGAAGCCACTGACAAGTCCGACAGCTGACGCTCGCGCCGTGTGGCGCTGCGACCAGATCTGATAACTGAC
>Ga0304728_1001180_pt1 | contig 19074 bp, 16 predicted proteins | sample C_130625_MF_Meta_FD_190476 | JGI IMG/M metagenome (GOLD analysis project Ga0304728, IMG submission 190476) | Freshwater microbial communities from Lake Croche, Canada to study carbon cycling - C_130625_MF_MetaG (v2) (version 2) | ecosystem: Environmental > Aquatic > Freshwater > Lake | place... | reverse complement strand
GCATTCTTGTTTTTAACTGATATTTTTATAGAAGATAAAATGACATTAAGAGAAATTGAAGATCAAAAAGAACCTGTCGGACAAGAAGATAAAGTCATAATGACTGCCGTTAAAAATAATGTTGCCAAGTTAGATACATTAACGGAACAGTTTATTCAAATGGGTCAAACCATTCCAATTATTCAAAACTATATTGATGTATTTACTGCAACCCACTCAGCAAATGAAGACCCATCAATATTTAAACCTATACCATATTCGCTTATTTATGAATTAATGCGAAATTTAATTGACAATACTAATACACCTGTTAACACAACAATGAAAGAACATTTTGATATAACTGGTGGACGACGAAGAAAACACCACACCCGCAAACTGAAATCCAAAACCCACAAGAGGCGCGCTCACCAAAAGGCACCTAAACGCCAGACCAAGCGACCTGTCAAACGCCTCCCTAACCGAAGCCGTAAAGCGCGCAAACCCCTCAAAACAAAATAAAATCTTCGGAAAAACCACATAAATAAATCATGACTATACAGGTTATAATCATGATTCGTCGTGTCTTGCAACCTAATGTTCGTTCTTTTGTGACCTTTTCGGGTAACACGGTGTCGGCTTTGCGTGTGTTTCAGAATAGTTGCTACCAAAAGGTGGATTTCAAGATCAACGAAAATAGCCCCGTGACGACGGCGGTGACGAGTTTCGCGGCCTTCAACATCGGCTGTTTGGCGGTTACCGACGACTCGAACAGGGTGGTGGGGGTCTGCTCTGAGCGCGACTACATCAAGAAGGTCGCTGCCGTGGGTCTCAATCCGGTTGAGACCAAGATCAAGGATATTTGCACCTATCGTCCTATGATTGTGGCATTGGAGTCCGACTCGCTCCAGAGCTGCATGAACAAGATGTTGGTCAAGGATATTCGCCACTTGATCTTGATGGACGACAAGAAGGAGAAGTGCATCGGCCTCATTTCCATCAAGGATCTGATCAAGGAGATCATGAAGGACAGCGAGGAGTCGATTACGCGTTTGAGCGATTTCAATTTGGGCAAGGGTGCCTACTTTGGGAGTGAGTAATTCCCCCCGGAAAAATAGCAGTTTAGTTGATGTGTTTAGTCAGATAACCACTGAAGCTTACTTCCTAATTTTCTGTAATAATGTTCGTTATACATTATGCCTTTTGATAGCGCCTTTTCTAAGGATTTTTCTCCAATTATACCCTGTTGCTTACAGTCGTATTTACTTGTGAATTCTTCCACTAAATTGTTTGATGAATCAAACATTCCTACTCCTTCTTTATACAAAAGCGGTTCTCCCCATTTTTGTATAAATTCGTCCTGTAAATTTTCGTCGCATTTTTCAAATAGTGAATAATAGTGGTTATTAGTTATAGTTCCATTCTTAACAGGATTATCCAATGAACTACAGGATTGGTAGCCATTCAAATTTGCTGCCGTTTTACGGTCCAAATACACATTCAATATTTCGTTTTTTTTTTCATTTAATTTTGCGATATAACCTATATTTTGCGGTCGTGTTTTTTTTGTTGGTTGAATGTTCTCCACAATGTTCGGGTCCTTGTCTCTGTTATTATAAACCCATCGATAGTTTTGATAAATGGTATTTTCTTTGATGGCCTTATTAAGGCTGGGTCGTTTAATAGTGAAATTGGATTCTTCCATACATTCAGTAACTGATTCGTATGTATGAACCAATGTTAGGTTCTCTGGATTTATTTTTTGTAGTCGTGGTCCTAAAGTAGCTAACGGTTCATTAAAGTTAGTTGTTGTTTTGGTCGTCGGTGTATTTATTTTTTTTTCTAATAGATTTATTTTGTCAAGAATTATCTGTTGATTTTGGAGAACCTTTTGCAAAATATCGGTTATGTTGGTATCCGGAATATGGGTATTGGATAGATTCATGGTCTGGATGGTCTCTTCTATTGTTTGTTTGAAATCGCTTGGACTATATTCATTAAATCGTTGTAAATTAGATTCAACGATTCGCGTCACCATAGTATAGGTCAAATCTTTACCAATAAGAAACAGTTCATTTTCTTTTTCGTGGTCGGGTAGATTTTTTACTATATTTTTGCGAATGGTTTCGTGGTTGTGCAAAAATTTTTCAAAGTTTCGACTTTTTGCAACAGAAAAACAGTCTAATAATAGGCATTCCGGATATTTCGTTTTGTGTTCATTATATCGGGCTTCAATTCCTTTACTACTTTCGCCAATTTTAATAATATATTGTCCGTTGTCGAAGGATTTTACACGAATAATATAAATCAGTGGCCCGTTGGTTGCGTAATCACGACGCAATATTTTTTCTCGTTCCAATGCCTTATTTTTCTCCCATTCTTGTTTGTTTTTTTCTTCCATTCCTTGAATTTCTTGGTTTGCTCGTTCCAATTGCTGTTGTAAAACATATGTCCCCGATAAACGAATTTCCTTGATAACATTACACACCCAATTTTGGAATTTCTCGGCTATCGGTTTTCTTGATTTGAACAAAACTTTATACAGGCCTTTTTCAGTAAGAAATGTTATATTTTGAATACCACCAAGGGTGTCCATACTGTGGACGACCTTTTCAGTATCATCAAAATGTTGAATAGTAGTTCGTATATTACCCATTTCTAATACTTCCCCGACATCACTTGCTCTAAATATAGGGCTTTCCATAGTTCCTTTGATAACAATCTCAGTGTGTAATTCATTCTCAGTAAAGGCTTTTACAACTTCCATATTTAATGGGTGTATATATATATATTACGCCCTTTTATTTATGTAGATTTTGTAAATAATATATTAAATTGGTAAACTAAAGGGTGTATGTTTAACATACACCCTTGACAAATAAATAGCCAAAATACAGATTTTATAGTCATTTTCAGCAATATTTGTTTGCTCTCGCGGTTGCGAGAGCAAAACCTTCCACTAATCTATTTTTGCTCTGCCGTTCAGCAGAGCAAAAACTATAATTTAATTAAAAATAACACATATAATACAATATTTGAGTGCTTAATTCGAGTAAGCAACACCAGCCATACCACTCATCACGCGCAACACATTGTAGTTCACCGCGTACACACGCACCTTGGCCGTCGCCGTGCCAGAGACCGTGGGGGCGGAGAGCACAAGCTGGAGCACCGCGTTATCAATGCGCGAGAAGTTGCATGTGCCGCTTGGTTGGTGCTCCTCAGGGCGCAAGGCGAAGGAGTACACATTGATGCCCGTATCGGGGGCACGCGTGTGGTGTTGGAAGGGCTGGACCACATCGAAGTAGGAACCCTCACGCTCAGAGAAGCGGTCCTGGCCGTTGAGCTGGAGCTTCGCCGTGACGCAAGGATTCTCACCCCAGCAGTGCATGTCGAGCGCCGTCTCGGAGAGCACGAAGGTGCCGGCATCGGAGACACCCGAGGCAGCACCCACGATGCCGCCCGCCGTGACACCACCGTCAAAAGGGAGTAAGGAGGTGCCGGAGGCCCACTCACCAACCTGGGTGACATCCGTCGCACCGGCCATCTGGAAGAGGCCAGAAGCCGTGATGAAGCCGGCGGAGCCGCTCGTCTCCGCAGGGCCACCAAAGGCGTGGATCGCGTTGGGGAGCGCATCGATGGCGTCCGTGTAGTTGAAGGGCTGGGCGCCGAGCGTGCGGTAGAGGAGCTGGCTGGCGTCGAGGGACGAGCAGTAGTCAACATTGGCATCGGGCTGGACAACCCAGATGAGCTCCTTGCAGGGGTGGTTGAAGTTCAACTTGATCTTATTCGAGGAGGAGCCAACAGACTCGTCACCCGTGAACTGGAGCTGCTCGAAAAGATACTCGTGGGGGTTCTGAGCCATCTTGCGGCGCTCGTCCGTGTCGAGGAAGATATAGTCGACATAGAGAGACGCGGCAACAAGGGACTGCTGGTAGGCCTGGGTGACAGACTTGATGCCCGTCGCGGCCGCAAGGGAGGACACCGCCCACAAGCACTCACCAAGGGGACGGAGATCAAGGTTGATCTTGACCTCGTGGTACTGGAGAGCAATCAAGGGGAGGGCCAAGCCGGGGTTGCGGCAAAACCAGAAGAGGAAGGGGATGTAGAGAGTCGTCTCAGGGAGCGCGTTGCGGGGGGCGCACACCTGGGCGGGGCCCGTGGCGGAAGCGCAAGGGCCGTTGACCGACGCGAAGGTGGGGTCCGTGATGTAGGTAAGCTGCGTCGTGTTACCGATCATCTTGAAGTAACCACGCTGTTGCTCACTCGTGAGCGTGAGCTGGTTCCAGATGTGCATCCAGTCACCGTACTGGCGGTCAATGCGCTGGCCACCGATCTCAACCTCAACCTGGGCGATGAGCTGCTCGCCGATGAAGTCCAACCAGCGGGCATAAACACCGTCCGTGCCCGTGGTGATCATGGACTGGTTGATCTCAGGGAGCGTCACCTGGAGGTAGGTGCGGTAGCAGAGATCACCGTTGCGGGAGATCGTGCAAGTAACGCGGCGACCGAAGTCGGCCTGGCCAGAGAAAGTCTGCTCGATAGACTCCATGGCGAAGTTCGTGTGGCGGCGGTAAGACACCTTCCAGAAAGTAATTTCGGGCGTTCCCGTGAGGAACACATCCTGAGCACCGTAAGCGACCAATTGCATAAGAGCACCACCCATCTTTTTTTATATATATACTATCACTAAAGAAAAAAATCTGGGAAATTAATTAAATTTAATTAAATTAAATGAAAACCCGACATTCAACTAAACAAATAATTTTGCTAAATTTTCATATTTGTTTCAATAAATTTTCGTAAATATTCTTCCTGGTAAACCTCCTGTCGGTTCTCATTCTTTTTAATAAAAATATACCTGTCGTCCTTTTTTTTAACGGTCCAGCCACCTTCTAAAGCATTCATTATAAACATCGTTTTTTGAAATACAATACGATCCATTTTAATATTATTATTCAATGCATTGATTATGTTAGTGGTTTCCATATATATCATGACTCGACTATATAATGGTTATTTTTACCAATTTACAATGGATGTAAAAAGATTTACTATAATATTGTCACCACCTCATGTAATGTCGCATAGATTGTAATTTCTAAGATGAATTCGCGAAAAAATATACAATGGTTATAATTTAGGAAAATTATATTCGTTCAAAATTATATATAAATTATATCCTTATATAATATATATAGTATGGATATACTCAAAGCTTTCTCTCTGTGTGATAAAGAATATCCTATCAATATTCAAGGGACGATTGATGAACCACTTTTTCAAGCCAATCAAATAGGTAAGTTATTAGAAATGACTAATATCAATAAATTATTATCTAGTTTCGATAACATTGAAAAGGTTATAACCCAAAGTTACACCCTTGGTGGAATGCAAAATGTTACCTTTTTAACCGAGCGAGGATTGTATAAAGTATTGGCTAGGTCTAACAAACCCATTGCCAAGAAATTTCAAGATTGGATGGTGAATGTTATCAAAGAATTACGGCAACAGGGTGAATATCGATTAAAACAAGAACACGAAATTGAGAAAAAACTAATAAAAGCTCAAGAACAAATTAATTCGCAAAAAAATATACATAATACGCTTATGGATTTTTGTAAAATGAAAAATGTAGTTTATGTCTGTAAATTGCGAGATGAAACTGAACACACATTTGTGATTAAAATTGGTTCAACGCAAAATATAAAGGAACGATTCGCTAATATTCAAACCAATTACAGGATGACTCCGTTATTATTGAATATTTTCGACTGTGAAAATCACACCAAATTTGAAAAATGGATTCGACAGAATAAAACAATAAAGCCTTTATATTATGAAATAAAGAAAAACGACGGAACAATTGCAAAAGAAACTTTTTTAGTAAACGAAGAGCAATATACAAATATTATAAAAATAATGCAAACCGAAGTCAAAATGTTTACAAAAGAAGATGTGGATAAATTAATAGAACTAGAAAAGGAAAGGAATATTAATGAAGACAAGCGGAGGTTCAATACTGAATTGGAAATAAAGTTAGAAGAAATAAAACTTCAGCAGGAACAATTACGATTACAACAGGATGAAATTCAATTGAAAATACGAGAAAATGCAAAATTAGAAAATATTATTATACCTACAGAAACCCAAAATAAATATATCAAACCATCAGAAGAGGTGTCTTATGTTAAAAATCGTGAAAATACGCGTTCTCCCAAAGTATATCAATATGACCCCCAAACTCTAGAGCTCGTACAAATATACGACAGTGTCATTACTTTTACAAGACATTTTCATAGTTCATCTGGGTCAGCATTAAGAGAAGCCGCGCGCAATAACAGAATATATAAAGATTTTCGCTGGTTATTGGTTGAACGCACGGGTACCTCTGTCCCGATTCCTCCACCCACGGTAGAATCTCGAACACAATCTATCGAATTTATTGCTATGATTGATATAAAAAAAACCAAAATAATGGAGGTATTCCCTTCACAAAAAGATGCGGCGATGTCGCGTAATCTCTCGGGATTTTCCACCATTTCGCGCGCAATCAAAGAAGACCGTGTATCTTCGGGACATTATTGGAATTATTTTGAAAAATGTTCTCAAGATATGCGCGATGAATATTTGAAAACGAATAGGTTGCCTGAACACCATGTTAAATCCAATGGGGTTACTGTTATACAAATAAACCCACTTACCGACGAAAACATAAAGACATACAAATCAATTACAGAGGTACTAAAGATTTTTCAAATGTCGCGTACTTCTCTAAATAGGGTGTCCGACAGCAACGAAATTCATAATGGGTTTAAGTGGAAAATCGTGAAAAATTGATTTATTTTGTCGAAATTTATAAATACCTTACCAAACAACCAAAGCAAGACATTAAGATGACCCAACACATGAAGACGACCGAGTTCTACGCTGACATCATGTCAGATGTGGGTACCGGAGGTAAGACCTTTTCCACGACCACTGCCAAGGTTGCGGATTCCACGGCGTTCTTTGCGAACAAGCGTGCTAACACCAAGGATCAAGTGGTTGGCGTAGGGAGCAACATGGCCTTTGAAACGGTGGGTGCCCGTAGTCGCGGTGTTCGCGCATGGGAGCGCGCCAGATACGAGGCGAACCAGCGTCGTGCAAAGGATGCGGAATTCCACCGCCAATGCAAAGCTGCCATCGTCGCTTCGACCACACACAAGAAATTCCCTACCACGCATCTGCCTCCTGTACCTGTACCTCAGGTTGCCCCGGCCCCGGCCCCCAAGGAATTGAAGGTAATCCATCTGCCGGTTGTGGACGCCTGGGACGATTGAATATCATAAAAAATTTTGGTAATTTGTATAATAAAACCCTTTTTTGTTTATAAATAGCCACAAAATACATATAGAAATTATTCTTTTTTTATTTGTATAGAAATTTAACACAAACTCATGAAAGTATTTCATATAAAAAATTCAAATAGTGCTACAAAAAATCAAAATATATCCACAAGAACAATCGACAAAAAGCATTCTCAAATGATAGAAAGATTTGAACATATTGAGACCACGATTATACCGGAATTACAGGCCCAATTGGAGACTTTAAAGCAACAAAAGAAAAAATTGACCGAAAATCAGATGGACGAATTTCTGGATATTCGAGATAAAATCAACAATATTAAATCCGAAATCAAAAAATTGCGCAACGAAAAGAAGCACTATTTTTTGGAGAATTCGCAGTATATATTCAATTATTTCGAAGAAAAAAAGTTGATTTCCAACGGAGAAAAGCAAAATGTCAATGTATTGAATTCCTTTTTTAAAATAAAACAGGACAGTAGTCTCAATCCCGACGAAAAAACCACCCAAATCAAAAAGTATTGCAACAACTATTGGAAAAATGTCAACAACGAAATATCGAATATGAGCGATTTTGTGGTTCCGACGGATATCTGCAATTTTTGTAACAAGGGTGAGTTCATCCCTCAAGACGAAGAAGGTATTCTGATTTGCAATAACCAACAGTGTGGTAAATTCATCTCCCATATTGTCGACGGTTCCAAACCATCCAACAAGGAACCTCCCAATGAAATATCGTACACTGCATATATTCGTCTCAATCATTTCAAAGAAATTTTGTCGCAATTCCAAGCAAAAGAAACTACCCAGATACCCGAGTCGGTCATAGAAGATATCCGTAATCGCATCAAAAAGGAGCGAATCCAAGATTTTGCCAAAGAAATCAACTACGACAAGATGCGCGATATTTTGCGCAAATTGGGTTACAACAAGTATTTTGAACATATTCAGTATATCAATTCGATTTTCGGAATTCGCCCACCCATTATGAACGAAGAACTCCACGAGACATTGTGTGTGCTGTTTATTGAAATACAGAAACCCTGGGCAGTGCATTGTCCAGCCAATCGTACGAATTTTTTTAATTACACTTACACGCTTTACCAATTATGCGTACTGTTGGACCAAACCCAGTATCTTCCCTATATTCCCATGATGAAAGATCGCGAAAAACAGTTGGAACAGGATATGATATGGAAAAAGGTGTGTAATTCTTTGGATTGGTTGTATAAACCGACGGTATAAGGATGTTTCATAAAATCTAATATAATAAGATCTAACCTATTATATTATGCTGATTCCCTTTTTTTATTTAGTTAAAAGATACAATATCAAAATAACCGGTATTTTACATGTCGGTGCACATGTCTGCGAAGAAACCAAATTTTACGAAAAATTAGTGCCAAGAAACCGGATTCTGTGGGTCGAAGCGTTTGAAGATAAAGTGGAGGAATGTAAAACCCTGTATCCGGGAATTTTAATCGAACAAGCGGTGGTTTCCGATAAAGAGGAAACAATTCCATTCTATCGTTCCAACAATGTGCAATCATCTTCGATGTTTCCTCTCGGTACCCACAATGTTCTCTATCCGCACATCGAATATGTGGAAACCCTGGAGGTTACCACACAGTTATTAAAAAACATCATTCCCAAGTACAGTATCCCTTTCAATTTTTTGACCTTGGATATTCAAGGTGCCGAATTGAAGGCTTTAAAGGGAATGGAACACTACCTGAACATGATTACCTATATTTACACGGAGGTCAATTCTGACTATGTTTACGAGAACTGCTGCTTAGTAACAGAATTGGACGATTATTTGCGTAAATTCGGATTCGAACGCGTTGAAACCAAATGGTGGGGAAAAGATAACTGGGGGGACGCTCTCTACATTAAAAATATACCTCCGCCCAAACAGTTCAAAATGTCGATGGTTTTTTAATTCTGTTCCTTTGTAAATTGACTGAGAGAACCGTGCAGGTTGGATAATGAGGGCAAAATACTGTCATTGAAGGTTGATTTCACATACGAATTAATTTGTCCATTCAGCTCGGATTGGAAATTGGGGTCGTTGCCACAGATATCCAGTTGAAATTTCATTGGTTCGTTTTTGGAATCCATTTTGGGCGATCCGTCGGCATTCAAAAGCGTGGCCTGCACCGTGAACGCTTCATCAAATGGCAAAGGCGCCACACTATCTGCTGGTGCATTGATAAAGGGTCCAATATAAAACACAAAAAAATGACTGATGATGATTACGGTGATTAAAAATAAGATGATGGTTAAATTATTTTTTTTCTTTAAAAAATTCATGCTATAGTATATTCATACACAAAATAAATAGATCATAAATCTATTTATTTATAAAGAGTTACAATGTGACTACTGCTTACATTCGAGGAAAACCAACTAAATTTGCTCCAATTCCAAATCCGGCTCCGCCACGGGCACTCGAAGCCATGGAAGGAACGAACACATCAAGCACGCTAAAAGTGGCGGCGGCCGTCAAACCGATGATGACCACCTCCTCAATCTTCAACTGGTGCTTGGGGATGGAGTAAGCCGCAATCGCAACCATGATACCCTCGATGATGTATTTAATCGCTCTTTTAATGAGTTCACCAAAATCAAACATGACCGTCATTTTTTGTTATATATATTATAGCTAAATAAAAAAAAGGCGCTTAATATATAATTTAACTATAAAACACTTAAATAATTCTGTATACGAAATGTATATTTTCTAAATGTCTTTTGAGAGAAAAAATTTACCGAACGGGAAACCTAATCCTAAATATATTGACTTATGTGACGAAGATGCGCCAATTGCCGGCCAAAAATTTGGTTGCTTTTCGTTTGTTTCACCGGAGAAAATTTTGAAGAAGCGTGAGGTCTTTTTATTCGACCAATTTGTGAAACAGTGGGATTTTTCTAAATCTATGGAGAAATACATGGATTTTACGAATTTCATATCGTATAAATACAATTTGAAGGTCGACGATGTCATTGCGGATTTCAACGACTTTATCAAGGAAGAAGAGGCTAAAATCAAGGCGGCCACAGTCGAAGACGATTTCAAGAATTTTATGGATAAGAATGAGGATAAGCTGACGGAGCAATTCCAACGCGCTCACGCATTCCAGACTTCCGTGCGCGGCTTCAAATTACGCGGTGTCTTCCCTACCCAGGACGAGGCCGAGATGCGTTGCAAGAAGTTGCGCGAAAACGATCCTACACACGACATTTATGTTGGCCCGGTCGGTATGTGGATTCCCTGGGATCCGGACGCGTATAAGACAGGTCGCGTTGAATTTATGGAGGAGGAGTTGAATCAGCTTCACAGTGAGAAGATTAAGAACGAGGCCAAGGCCAAGGAGGAGTTTGAGCGCCGCGTCAAAGAGGCCAAGAGGAAGGCAATTCAAGAGAACATTGAATTGGCTAAAAAGAGTGGTAATGTGTTGACCCAGACAATCGACGAGAATGATCAATTGATTGGTGTCAAAGAGAAGGTAAATTTCGAGGAGCGCGAGGTTGCAGACAATGTCAACGACATGAATGTCAACCTGAGAAACGAGTTATTGAAAACCAAGAGTGATTAAACCTTTGAATCTTCACCGGGATAATTTATTTCTTGGCGGATTTTTTAGAGCGCTTCTTTTTCTGTGATTTATTCTTACGACGACCACCCCATAATTTCAAAGGTGCGTTGGTACCCGTTTTCAATGCAGTAATTTCGGCGTCTTTTTGCGCGTCTAATGCCTTCTTCTCGGCTTCCACCTCTTTAATTTTCATTTCTGTTTCTCTCTTCATGGCATCTTTTTCTATTTGCTGGGCTTCACGGGTGCGCTCGGCCGCAACCGCTTCGGGTTTACAAGGATTGATATATTTTAATGGGAAGGTTTCGCACCACAGCCATCCGCCTTTGACCTTTTTTTGGGTTTTTCTTTTATTCTTTTGATTTGTCATGGTATAAAATACGCAAATATTTTTTTCTAAATGTTCAAGGGTACCCATTCTTTACCGGGATAAATGTTATATATATATATATAAATCGAACCTTAATAGAATAATGTTAAATGTAACGATCCTGGCTATGTGGTCGAGTCAAGGTATATATTCATATGGTTACGGAATCGATATTATGATAAATTACTGGGCACAGCATTTGAATTATAGTGCCAAAAATATCCCGGATTGGCCATTCGGTGCTACGGTAGAATTGCTTGATTATCAGAGTAATGTGAGTTATTGTACCGAGTTTTTGATAAAAAGATTGAATAAACATCCGAAGGTATCCGCCATTTTAGCACCCGAAGGAGCAGTTGGAACTGCATTGGCACCGATTGCAGCGCAAAAAAATATACCCTATATTCTCACTTCAAGTAATCCGAGTCCAATTTATTATGATTTACCCGTCAAACACACGACCTCATTTTATATCGAGGCTCCGGCAATGTATACATTTCGTTCATTGATGGACATCTATGTTGAAAACGGCGTAAAAACCATCGCGACGGTTGCCTACTCGGATGTTGCGGATGCCGGATATAACTATTGGTCGTGTCACGGGTCCGCAGAATATTTAGGTGCATCGCGAGGAATAGACCATGTCGCCCATTATGATTTGTACAGCAACAGTACGGGCACGGATATTGAATATATCATCCAAACATTTAGACAGCTTCAACCGGATGTGATTCTGTGGTGCGATTGGCAAAGTTGTACATTTAACGATACCCTGAGTTATACTCGATTTCCACTGCCGTATTTCGAAAAGGCCGGATATTTATCAAAATCGTTCACCCTATTGGACTGCTTTGGTACATCCCAAACACTTGATTTTATCTCCCACAGGTGGATGGACTATATTACACAACCTACATTTACCCACCCCAGTCTTAAGGGCTCAGATTATACTGAGGATAAGTTATCCTATGGAACCGTTTTTCGTTCAAATAGTCCAATGAATACGGTAAATGAAGCGATGAATTTTGGTTCTACTCCGAACGCACCTTCAAGCGTCGCTTTATTTAGCGATTGGTACACGAATATGACCGGTACATTCCCACCGTACCAATCCAATGGATACTGGGCAGCACTTGATCTTTTAGAATCTGCAATATATCGTGTTGCAAAAAACATGGATATGACACGGGGTCGTGAAATTGATACTGCAGATATCACAACATTGTTAATAAATTCCCAAGTGTCTGGAATGTACGGTCGAGTAATATTCGATGCACATCGTGTAAATACACCCACTCCAACTATCGCCATCCAGTTGTATCCAGGTAAAATAAACCCCTATATTGTATCGCCGGCATCACAAGCCGAATACCCAATTATATATCCGATTCCTACATGGAATGAACGCTATTATCGATGGTACCTCACTAAAGATGCTAACTTTATCTCATGTATTGTGATTGCATCACTTTGTACGACCTTATTACTATCAATGATTGTGACATTATGGATTCACAAAAAAGAAAACGATGTGCGAATGCTTCACCCCTTTCACATGATTTCAGTATGCGGAACCAGTATTGTTTCCATATGGTCGTGTGTATTTTTATGGCAATCGGACATGAATCAGACACAGTGTAAAACCATGATATGGTTCACATATTTACCGCTCAGTTTTGTAATCATGATGATGAATATGAAAGCCTACCGGTTATCTGTATTTTTGCATTCGGAGGATAGACATCGTTTAAAAAAGCTCACGCACCCTCGCATGCTGACGCTCTCACTGGGTTGGACATCATTGACCGCGATAGTATTATTATTTGTAAGTCTATGTAGTCCCCCAATCCTAGTAAAAACTGTCATGGACGCATACCGCCCCTCGCTGGATATATACACATGTATATGGAGCCCAAACACGGCACCTGTTGCATATACGCTCGTTTTTGGACATATGATATTTTCCACAGGATCGGTTATTAGTGTTCGTAACGGCACGGGAGAATTCCGTGACGGTATGGTATTGAAAGAAGCATTTGTTATATTTTGGTTTTGCGTTGCAATTGCCTATATGATACAACTACTAGGATTGAATGTTTCGACCACTTATGTTGTACGCACTTCTTTTATTTCAGTTGGTGTAACATCTTTTTGTTTTCGTATTTTAATTAGCCGCTGTTATCGTCATTGGATGCCTAGGCTCTTGGACATATTCATAACTAAATTAATACATCGGATGTCGAAAATCATACCAGAAAGAAAACAGTCCGCCACAATTTCACTCACATCTTTTGATACACTCGATGGTCCTGGTTATAAAAATGAAGAACCCGAATTGGATGATATGTATAATGCTTTATTAGATGAAGAAAGAGCAAATAAATTACGAGACTATGCAGCAAAAGCATTGGTAGTCGAAAATGTCGATTTTTTATTGGCAGTAAACAATTATCGTAAAAAATCTGCCCAAGCTTTAATTGAATCATCTAAACACTGCAGTCATGATATGAAGAAATTAGCAGATGAATGTTTTCGTAAATATATGGTGGTTGGATGTGACGATGAGGTCAATGTATCTTCGCTCACGCGCCAAAAAACAATGTCACATATTGAAACATGGAACACACACAATCCGCTTATGAATAATGATACTGCTGAATATGTATTGGATGACGATACACAACTTCATATTGATGTATTTCAGGGCGCGGCGAAAGAAATTGCTATCATGCTTTATCAAAATATATGGGTCAAATATCGGGCACAAGAAATCGAGGAGTCCATGGGATAATTGTACCCTTTTTTTCATTTTTCAATTCTTACCTCGAAAAATGAAATTTACCATTTGTTTTTTTTTACAGTTATAGGTGGTCCAGCACTCTTTTTTTTACATTTACTTGGGTCAAAATTATCTTCGTCCTCGTCGTCAGAACCCATATTCTTGGAAATTTCCCAGAACTCCTTGTTACCGAGTTTGAAATCGGGGTGGTTCTCCGCCTTGTACCAGAAAATCTGATCATTGATTTTATTCGATTTAGAATTATTGTTGATCACCAAACACTCGTAGTTCTCCGTAGTTTGATCCATCACCGAACAAAAAGATTCAAAAGTGGGAAACATACTCGCATAATTTTTCCAGATTCTTTCGCGATTCGTGATGTAGTTCTCTCTGAGGATAAACACATAATCGATGTTGGTACGCAGGTTCGGCGGTATTCCTAGGGGGTACTGCATAGTTATGACTAACATTACCTTCCAATGTCTTCCGTTCATAAAGAGAAGCCGCATCATCTTATCACGGGTCCATTTGTCGTCATACAGACAGTCATCCATAATCACAAAGGCACGGGGATCAATCTGGGTACGCTTATAGGTTTCCATTTCCTTCTTCATTTGTTTCATGACCGTTTTCTGTCTTCGTAAAATGTTCTCTATGAGTACAGTGTTGTACTCGTGATGTATGAAGAGTTTAGGTACATGCTTGGTGTAGAACCCGTTTCCCGCTTCTGTTCCTGATATTACAGTTCCGATTGGGATGTCTTGATGATAAAAAAGGAGGTCTTTTACTAAATAAGATTTACCAGTATCGCGACGACCTATCAAAACGATCACTGGACCCTTGTTTTCATCGGGCTTAAAGGTAATATCCCGCATATTGAATTTTTTAAGTTCCAACGACATACTATATTATTGATTTATTATATTTTATTGGTAATTTTACGCTAATTTTGTTATTTTTGTTTCTCTTTTATTTTTAAAAGCACTAACTTAATTATACTTTTATTATTAAAAGCAAAAATTGATATAAAGAGAAAGTGTATAATACTATATACAAATCATGGATTGTTCTTTGAATATTGTTAATTTGATTGAATCGAGCCCTATTACCAAGCTTTCTGGTACTTATAATAACAGGTTTATTGGTAAAATAAAGGATACTTTTACCGATACACAACAACAATTGTTTGTTTCTTCGTTTTATTGTTACCTAAATTATCATCCAACTAATGATTTCGTCATTGATTTGGACAATGTGTGGCAATGGTTGGGATTCAGTCAAAAGGCAAAGGCAAAACGAACTATTGAAAAAAATTTTACCATTGAAACTGACTATAAAATCTTGCTCGCCAAGTCGGGCGAGCAAGATAAGGAACAACACGGAGGTCACAATCGTGAACAAATTATGATGTCGATTAAAACATTTAAAATGTTTTGTATAAAATCTGCCACTAAAAAAGCAGACGAAATTCATGAATATTTTGTAAAACTGGAAGAATTGCTACAACAATTAGTTCAAGAAGAATCTGACGAATTAAAACAGCAATTACTACAATCAAAGACTCAACTTCAAACCATTACAGAAGAAAAAGATGAACTAAAAAATAAGCTCATCGAAGCTACCGAAGATATCAAGCTACTTCAAGTCAAAGAGGATTACCCTTATATGTATATTTTTAACATCAATGAAAGAGACATATATCCACCCAAATTGAAAATTGGTTTTACAAAAAATGTGAATAATCGTATCAAACCTTTCAAACAGTTGCACCACAATGGTAAAATAGAATTAGTAGTGGAAGTATTAAATCAAAATATAAGAACGGTAGAACATTTTATTCATAGTTTGTTAGCGAATTTCAATATTTCTGGAGAAATATTTCAATTAGATGTTGAAGAAGCCAAACTTATTATTTTGCGTGTAGCAAATATGCTGAAAATAAATAGCATCACCAATCCTTCTGAGCGTTACAGTAAAAATTTGAAATTATACGAAAATGAATTGGTAATCGTAGATAGCCAACTTCCAGAAAAGATTTCCACGAGGGATTTCGCATGCCAAACCGACCCTATTGAAAATACTTTTCCATCCATTGATCAACCTAAAGACGAATTAACAGAACAATTCGATGCTTATATTCAAGAACATTGCATTGTTCGCGATGATGTAGAAGTATCCACGGTTGATATCATGGGTCAATATCGTATTATAACGCAGACCGCATCCAAAGAAAAATACAACAAATTAAAGGATTATTTAGATAAGCGTTTCAAACAGTCTCGTCTAAAAACACAGATCAAAGACCAAGTCGTCAACGGATATCAAGGTGTAACATTGAAGGAATTAAAATACAATAAATTACTTACCTCTAGTGATACTCAAAATTTTATATTTCATGCCTGTATGTTTTCACCAAGTGGAAAAGCGCTTTTTGAAGATATATTAAACGAATACAAAAAATGGAAGGAACAAATCAGCCTACCACAAACTGGAGAAGAAAAAGAAGAACTCAAAAAATACTTGAAAGAAACCAAATATGTGTTATATACCACCATTTGGGCGAACAATGGTGGAGGTCAGGGGTATTACGGGTTATCTTTAAAGTCCGAGATGGATCGTCACCGAACAACATCTTCTACCGGAAAAAAGGTCGAGAAACGAATGGTTGAAACCAATGAATTGTTAGGTACTTGGGAAACGATTGCGAAAGCAGCCGAGGCTGAAAAAATATGCGCAGCAAAAATGAGTAGAAGTATCAAAAATAGGGTCACTTTCAATGATGATTATTATTTTGTTCTCCAGCCCATTGCCTCCTCGTCTAATCTAAGTCCGTGAAACATTGTCTTTCGACATAATGGACATCGTATATTGGTCTGTCCCGGTGTATGGTACATGATGTTTACGGCACAAGGCATACAAATAACATGTTTACAATAGGGGAATATTAACCCCGGTCTGTCGTGTTCCCAACACACCGGACACTCTTTACATTCTTCTCCCATATACAATGTGTATAAAATTACATGTGTTATTCTTCATCGGTAGCGGGTTACTACAAATAAACTTTTCTCGTGTTCCAATGCCTCTGCATTGCATTGGGAATATGAGAAACTATCGCAAAAGTCGTCAAGACTGAAAATGTGTGTTAAAATATCCCGATTAATATGTTTCGTCCGAATATAAAAGCACTCGCCAAAACCACACATGAGTAAAATCAACATTGATTATTGTAAAGTACCCACCATTGATTTGAAACATTTAGAAACAATGTTTAGTCCCACGACCGAAGACGAAGGATATCAATACAATCCTTTCCGAATTCAAAAATTACAGAAATATCAGCCCATTTACTCTCTGTTTTTTGAGATGACCGAGAACAATTATTCCACCATCAGTTTGAAACATCGTTTTCACATGCGCGATTTAGAAAAGGTGTTGGATTCCTCCTGTAATAAGGTCGTACGCCTCCCGGTATTTATTAAATATTCACCCTTGTATGATCCCACAAAATATATGGTGGGTAAATATCAAAACGCAAATTATGAACCGTTTTTTTACGAACTACCCACCATTCACTCCAACGAAGCCAACTGCAACAAAAAGGTGCTTTCGGTGAATAATTCTGCCTATACCGACGGTTTCTTTAGTTATCTTTCCAGTCAACTTTTGAATTTTCATGAATTTGTAAACGGTATTGATTACTACGGTTCTTATTTGGGTATTCAAGAAAAATTCAAAATCAATATTGAAGATGATTACGAGTATCTGAATAATTCAACCTTTTTCAACGATAATATTAAAAAACTGTTTGATGTTACCCAAACAGAGTCTATGCAATTTATGAACTATAATTCTCGAGGTAACAAACACAAATTGAATATTTCATCCTCACAGCTCGATTTAGATAGCGAAATTATTACCATACAAACGCTTCCAATAGATACGCCCACCGGCACCCCGGGCCCAAATACGAATGAACTGGCAGCCGAAATGATCTATCAAACTGACAAATCTGCGGTAGATAAGCAACAGCACGATTCCGATTCTTCCGACAGTGACGAAAGTTGCACTACCGACTCGGACGATTTAGTGAACCAAGACTTCGATACCAACTGTGATGCTGACGAGGATGAGTCCGAAGAAGAAGAATCCGAAGAAGAAGAAGAGGAGGAGGGGGAATCAGATACTTCCGACACGGCCATGTTTGCCTATATCCATAATTTTCCCATTCAATTGATCTGTTTGGAAAAATGTGACGGTACGCTGGACGCTCTCTTTGAAAACAGATTACTGAACGACGAAGAATCCGTGGCGGCTCTGTTTCAAATCATAATGACACTGATTGCTTACCAAAAGGCCTACCATTTCACCCACAATGATCTGCATACTAATAATATTGTTTATAGACAGACCAAAACCACGCATCTTTATTATCGATACAAAAAGGTGATGTATCGTGTTCCCACTTACGGTCGTATTTTCAAAATCATCGATTTCGGTCGCAGTATTTACAAGTACAATGGACATCTGTTTTGCAGCGACAGCTTTGCCCCGGGGGGTGACGCTTCCACCCAATACAACTTCGAACCTTTTTATGACGATAAGAAACCCATTATATCTCCCAACTACAGTTTCGATTTATGCCGCCTAGGCACCTCTATTTTCGATTTTGTGTTGGACATTGACAATATGATGGCCGAGGAAGACATGACACAGTTCCAGCGCATCATTGCCATGTGGTGCACAGACGACTTGGGTAAGAACATCCTCTACAAGAAGAATGGTGAGGAACGCTACCCCAATTTCAAACTCTACAAAATGATTGCTCGCACCGTCCACGGCCACCTCCCAGAAAAACAGTTGGAATTGCCAGCTTTCAAGCGGTACGAATACGACACCAAGAAAAGATACCAATTTGACCGAGTGATAAACCTGGATAAAATACCCTGTTATGTATGACAGCATAATACATGCAAGTTAAACAATATAATATCTTAAAAA